>Ga0209692_10002397_pt1 | contig 20766 bp, 16 predicted proteins | sample tdDd472_FD_187129 | JGI IMG/M metagenome (GOLD analysis project Ga0209692, IMG submission 187129) | Marine sediment microbial communities from the Atlantic coast under amendment with organic carbon and nitrate - tdDd47.2 (SPAdes)... | ecosystem: Environmental > Aquatic > Marine > Coastal >... | reverse complement strand
TCTTTTTTGTTGATGGTAATCTGACCTTTACCTTCGCTAACGTATACACGAGCAACTGCTGCCTTTCTACGTCCGATAGCATTAATTACTTCCATACCTGTTATTTAATAGTGTTTAAATCTAATTTCTTAGGCTGCTGAGCTTCGTGCTTGTGCTCAGGACCTACACATACATATAGGTTAGTGTAAAGAGTTCTTCCTAGACGGTTCTTTGGAAGCATACCTTTTACTGCCTTTTCGATCAATCTCTCTGGGTGCTTAGCTAAAAGATCCGCTGGAGTTTTGATTTTCTGTCCACCTGGGTGTCCAGTGTAAGAGAAATACTGACGATCAGTTAACTTGTTTCCAGTTAAACGAATTTTTTCAGCATTGATAATGATCACATTGTCTCCACAATCAACATGAGGAGTGTAGTTAGGCTTATATTTACCTCTAAGTAGTTTTGCTACTTTAGAGCTAAGTCTACCCAACACCTGATTTTCTGCATCGATAACAACCCACTCTTTATTAGCGGTTGCCGCGTTAGCAGAAACTGTTTTGTAACTTAATGTATCCACTTTTAAAACTTTTAATAATTAATACTTTAATACAATTATTCCAATTTGGCTTGCAAAAGTACAAGAATCCTCTAAATACACCAATTTTTTCCTTGATTTCTTGATGGATAACTTAACCTGGTGTGGATAATCGGGATAATGTGGAGCGGTTAAGCATCTTAAAAAATCAAAATTGATACATTACCCAATATTGAGTTGGTACTTGCTAAGGGTAGTCAAATCAAATGGTTGGGGTAGGATACTTCACTGGAAAGCCTATCGTCACAATTTCTCTGCAAAAGTAGGAAATAAATTTATCTTGACCTTTATTTTTTATCGATTTTTTGTGATAAAATGATTTCTGATGATTTGATATGCAGTTGATAAGAGTGAAATTCTTTCCAAATGGGATGTAAACCTCGATATTTTGGGTCAAAACAATTCGCTAATGTCTGCTTGTTATTTTGCTTTAATTCCATTTGATTTTCTTAAGAAAGAAATCTCCATTAATTCTCAAATAAATAGCAGCTGCAAAATTTTCTTTAGAATTTTTTAAGTCGTAGTACACATCTAGTTTTCCACCAAAATGAATTCCTTTAGAAATTTTGTGTTCGTAATAATAGTTAAGAGTTGCCAATTCCTTTCTTGTTTCAATATAGTTATCCTCAGCAATTACTCTTGTTTTAAATAATTCGGATCCTCTTGATGATGTATATTTGTAGGCATTCCAATATCCTAAACTCAAACTTGATTTTTTTGTTTTAATACCAATTTGAGGATAAATGGCGTGTCCTTTATCGTAGGTAAATTCTTTTTCTGAAGAATTATCTGAGAAATAGTAGCCCATTGCTTTAATATTCCAGGATTTTATTCTTGCATTTACAATTTTACGTTCAAACTTTAATCCAGAAGCAAAGTTACCAATTGTTTGTACAGATTCGTCCGAGCTATCAATTTCACCGCCACGATGAGTAAACATTATTTCTACCGGAATGGAAAGTATGTTATTGGACGACACAGGGTTTAACTTATAATCTCCAGTTATTCCAAAAGTGAATTTTTCCTGAAACGGATCATTCTCTAAAATAAACTGCTCCCAGTTGATCCAAGTATCAAATTGTAATCTTTCGGATTGGTATTGCAATTGGAATCCATTCTCACCAGTTTCGGTAAAATATCGTTCCGGTTCAAACAGCGGTTCCGATAAATTGTGGTTGTTATCCTGGTTTAAACTACCAATAATGAAATTAATTTTTTCGGATGGTTTATATATTGCTGAAAAAATAGGCTCTGATTCAGTAAAGTTTTCTCTACCTGAATATTTTTGAAGTCTTACACCAGCTTCAATTCTGAAATTTTTATTTGGAGAATATATTAATTTAGGAGTAGCTAGATATCCAACCCAGGTTGTTCCTTTTAGATAATCGCCACCGTATTCGTTATTTTTAACAAAGTTCAAATTTTCGAAACGAAAAAATAGCTTACTGCTATCCTGAACATCAAATTTTTTAAAATGTTTGTAAGGAGATAATGTTTGTGCAGATAGATAGTTTGTTACAGTTAATAGCGATAGCAGTAATACAAGTGTGTGTAATTTTTTCATAGATATCTGTTTAATAGCTGCAAAAATACAATTATAAACATTTTGATTTTGTTAATAATCTATAAAAATTTTAAATAATGAAAGAGTTAGTTAAAAAATGTAAAATTGATATGTTAATAATTCATTATTGTGTAATTTAACAGTTTGTAAATATACTGTAATCCAATTTTGGATTTTCAAAACTAATTCAAACAGATTGTGTGAATCGCAAGGGATTCTGTAGCCTTTGCGTAAGTGGGGTTGAGATTTTTGTGGTTTACGCAATAAATTAAAACCAAATTTATGAAAAAGGTAAACGTACTTTTTTTTCTGCTGATTGCTGCAATGTTTTTTGCATGCTCGCCCAAAGAAAAATACCGTGTTGTTAAAGAGACTGATAAGAATGGGTATTCTTATGAAACGGTAACAAATGACCCAATGGGAGTTCGTATCTATACTCTCGACAATGGATTAAAGGTCTATTTGTCAGTAAACCGCGATGAACCAAGAATCAAAACTTTTATTCCAGTAAAGGCTGGTTCGACTTACGATCCTGCTGAAACTACCGGACTAGCTCATTACTTAGAGCATATGATGTTTAAAGGGACCGATGAAATTGGAACCGTTAATTGGGAAAAAGAAAATGCATTAATTGTTGAAATTTCTGATTTATATGAAGCACATAAGGCTGAGACTGATTCAAAAAAGAAAGCGGCTATTTATGCAAAAATTGATAGTGTTTCGACTATTGCAGCCAAATATTCTGTAGCTAACGAGTATGATAAGTTAGTGGCTTCTGTCGGAGCAAAAGGTACCAACGCATATACTACATATGAACGCACAGTTTATATGAATGATATTCCTTCAAACGAGCTTGAAAAATGGTTGAACATTGAAGAAGAGAGATTTGGTGAACTTGTATTAAGATTATTCCATACAGAGTTGGAAACTGTTTACGAGGAGTTCAATATGTCTCAGGATAGAGATTCAAGAAAATTGAGCTATGCATTAATGTCGGGTTTATTTAAGAACCATCCTTACGGAACTCAAACGACTTTAGGTAGAGCAGAGCACTTGAAAAATCCATCAATGGTTAATATTCACAACTATTTTGACACTTATTATGTGCCAAATAATATGGCTATTGCTATGGCTGGTGATTTGGATTTTGAAGAAACCATTCAATTGGTTGATAAGACCTTTGGAAAGTTGAAGTCAAGACCGGTACCTGAATTTAAAGCTCCTGTTGAAGAGCCTATTACAGCACCAGTGGTTAAGGAAGTTTTTGGTCCTGATGCGGAGAGAATGTCAATGGCTTTTCGTTTTGATGGAATTGGTTCTAAGGATGAGAAGATGGTGACATTAATCGATGGTATTTTGAACAATTCAAAGGCAGGATTAATGGATTTGAACCTAAATCAGCAACAAAAAGTGTTGCGTGCCGGTTGTTATCCTAGTTTCATGATCAATTACGGAGTTCATGGATTTTATGGCATGCCTCGTCAAGGTCAGAAAATGGAGGAAGTGAAGGATTTGATTCTTGGAGAAATTAAGAAAATCAAAAAAGGAGAATTCGAAGATTGGATGATCGAAGCTGTAATTAATGATCACCGTTTGAATGCAATTAGAGGTTCGGAATCGAATTGGAGAGCTCATGAATTTGCAGAAGCTTTTGCAAACAATGTTTCCTGGACTGACAAATTGAAGTTTATTGATGAATTAGAGAAAATTACCAAGGAAGAATTGGTACAGTTTGCTAACGAGCATTACAAGGATAACTATGTTGTTGTTTACAAGCGTAGAGGTAAGGATGATAAAGTAGTAAAGGTTGAAAAGCCAGTTATCACTCCAATTAAAATTGATCGTAAATCACAATCGGAATTCTATAAAGAATTAACGTCGAAAGAAACGCCAGCATTAAAGCCTTTATGGGTGGATTTCGAAAAAGAAATTCAAAGTTCAGAATTGAAGCCAGGTGTAAATTTGGATTACCTGGAGAACAAATCTACAGAATTGTTCAAGTTGATTTATATCTACGAAATGGGTAAAAATCATAACAAAGAATTGCCTATTGCTGTAAATTACCTTCCATTTTTAGGAACCGATAAATACTCTCCAGCCGAGCTTCAAAAGGAAATGTTTAAATACGGTTTGTCGATTGGTGTAAACACAAATAACGACAGAAGTTACGTGTTTATCTCTGGTTTAGAAAAATCATTCGATAAAGGTGTTGAATTGATCGAACACATTTTAGCAAATGCAAAACCTGATGTTGAAGCATATAATAAGTATGTAGACGGTATCATTAAAAAGCGTTCGGATAGAAAATTAAATAAGGATGAAATTCTTAGAGGTGCTTTAACTAATTATGCAAAATATGGTAAAAAATCGGCTTATACAGATATTTTAACTGAAGATGAATTGCGTAAAATTAACCCAGAATCCTTAACAGGTTTATTGGCTCAATTGAAGGATTACAAGCATAGAGTATTCTATTACGGGACAAATGAAAAGGATGCTATTGCGGAACAATTGAAATTAAATCATAAAGTTGCAGATCAATTAAAAGAAATTCCTGCAGCGACTGAATATCCAGAAATGGATTACGCAAACAATGAAATTTTCTTTGTTGATTACGATATGGTTCAGGCAAATTTAATCATGCTTGCAAAAGATGAGAAGTTGAATATTGAAATGCTACCTGAAATTCGTTTGTTTAACGAGTACTATGGAGGAAGTATGGCTTCTATTATTTTCCAGGAAATTAGAGAGTCAAGAGCTTTGGCTTATTCTGCATACTCAGCTTACTTTGTGCCTTCAAAGAAAGATGAATCGCATTATTCTTTCTCTTATGTTGCTACAAGTGCTGATAAGGTAAAAGATGCTACTGATGCTTTACTAGAATTGTTGAACGAAATGCCATATGAGCAGAAACAATTCGACGAGGCAAAAACCAATATGTTGAAGAAGATTGAATCAGAAAGAATCACTAAGGAAAGTGTTTACTGGACGTATTTAAGTAATCAAAGAAGAGGGATTGATTACGATATCAGAAAGAACGTATATGAAAAGGTGAAAACTCAGGATATTAATGATCTGAAGAAATTTTTCGATGCTCATATTGCAAACAAAAAGCATTGTTATTTGGTTGTGGGTAATAAGAAAGATTTGGATATGAAAGTTCTTAGTAAATTAGGAAACGTTCATGAATTGAGTCTTGAAGAAGTATTTAATTACTAAAATAGAGTAGTTGCAAAACTGTTTAAATAAGAAAAGGTTTCTTCCCGAAAGGGAGGAAACCTTAATCTTTTTGAATGCCTTTGGTAAAGAATAGATGAAAAAGACGAAACCTTCTTCACCAAATTAGGATGAAGATTGCACTCAAATCAGACTATACTGTTTCATAAATTGAATCTGGCAAAACAACAGCCAGAATAAAATATACCAATAACATTAATGGGTTGAATAATGTTAGAATTAAGTAGCCTGCTCGAATAAGTACAGGATCTAATTCTGGATTGATGTAGTGGGAGATACCTCCGCAAACACCAGCTATTTTCTTATCTTTTGATCTTAGTAAACGTTTCATAAGCAAAATTTTTAGTTGTCATCCTCGTCATCAAAACTCATGTGCGATAAAGTCTCCAATTCGTCAACATGAAAATCTCCAAAAAAGGAAACTAGTGATGTTCTATTGTCATTGTAATGCAGGATATGGAATTCGCTGAACTTTTTTCCTCTTCCTTTTGCATAAAAATGAACTTCGTCAGAATTTTCATCACGATCTTCGGTAAGTACTTCTTTGTAAGAGTTACCTTTAGAGAGTTGAGAGATTACAATTTTTTTAAATTTAGTTTCATCTCCGTTATTATGCTTGTAAGTCAAAAACTTAATGTTCTTACAATCGCCGGTAACATTCTTTTCCAATTCATCTTCGTCAACTTCAAAATCAAGATTTTTTAGGAAACTTCCCGAAAAGCTAAAGCTGTTAAAATCGTCGAGGTTTGAATATTTAGCGTGTAATTTTTCACCTTTGGTTTGTGCTTGCATTAACATTGGTAATGCAATGGCTAGTAATATTATTGCAATTTTTTTCATTGGGGGTTATTTTAAATTAACCATGTTTACACCGAAAAAAATGTGTGTGTTGAAAAGGTATCGGTGTAAAACATGGATGGAATTATTTCTTAATATAATGGACTTAAACCTTCTTCTTCCATGATCCACTTTTGATCTAACATGTCAAAATCCCAGGTGTTTGTTACGTTATCGATATCATGGATAATTTTGCCCATTGAATCATCAAAGTAAACTACTTTTCCTTCAGGAACTTTAACTGTGATATGAAGCCTTTGATTTCTCCACTTATTTTCTTCTCCTAATGTGAAAAATCTGTCGAAAACGATTAAAGAGTCGTTTTGTATCCATTTGTAATCTATTCCTTTTGCATTGTCTAATGCACTTGATCTTGAACTTCCTCTGGCTTTTTTTCTGAGTTTAATCTCAAAGTTATCCGAGTAACTTCTTTCGATATCAAGAGTTGGCTCACCAACAATCATTTCTTCTTCGCCATTAATATAAACTTTAACCTGATCAAAGTCGATGTGTCCTTCGAACCAATCGTCACCAATATTATTGGTTGTTTTTAGGTAAAGCGTATCACTTGTTATAGCTTTTACATCATGAGTTTCGGCATACCGAGTGCTGCTATGCATGTAGCCTTTTACTTGAGAAAAGCTAAGACTGATTAATAAGATGATTCCTGTAAGCCAAACTGCCAAGGCTGTAAAACCAATAATTTTATTGTTGGTTTTAAAGTTGAAAAGTAATTTGATTCCTGCAAAAATCAACAACATTAAAGGAATGGCAATTACAGTTATTATGCCAATTGTAAATAGCGTGATACTGGTTCCGTCGAGGAATAGTTTAGGAAACATTGCTCCAGGAAAATGAAAATCAGCAAAAGGTCCAAAGAAGCTATGTGCGAAAATCATTGAGCCAATAAAGCTAATTAATGATACAAATCCTGCAAAAATAAATCCTACACCTAATAGTATAATTACCACTTTAAGCAGCAAACGAAGAGCAGATCCTAGGAAGTCTATCGCACGATCGAAGCCATCCTTTACTTGTGGTCCGTTTTTCTCTCGCATTTTATCGAAGTTTTCTTTTACATCTTTGTATTCATCTTTAATTGACTCTTCGATATTGGAAATGTTGACCTTTTTGCCCTTCATCTCCAGCTTTTGAGTTGTTGTAATGGCTTTGGGTACAACAATCCAAAGTATAATGTATAAAATGAATGAGAATCCATATCCGACTATGAAAAATAGTGCAAAAAGCAATCGAATAAAAACAACGTCGATTCCAAAATATGCTGCTAATCCGCTGGATACACCACCTAAAACTCTGTGATCAGGATCTCTATACAAACGTCTCTTTTTCTTTCCGTTTGGTTGCGCGCTGGTTGTTGAAGTAGTTTCTTGTTCGCTACTTTCATCATCGGTTGCGAAAATTTCCTCTGGATTACCCATAATAGAAATTACTTCTTCAACCATTTCAACATTTACCACCTGACCTTTAGAGCTTAATTTCTCTTGGAAGATTTCAGCAATCCTTGCTTCAATATCTGTTATAATTTCTCTGCCTTCTTCTCCGGAACCATAGTGTTGGTTCAGAGTGCGCAGATAGCTTTGTAGTTTATCAAAAGCATCTTCATCAATGTGAAATATACTTCCGCTTATATTTATCGTTAATGTCTTTTTCATCTGTATAAGGTTTTGAGTCTTACTTTTTAATGGTTGTTACAGCATCTACCAATTCTTGCCAGGAATTGTCGAGTTCTTTTAAGAAATCGTTGCCGACTTCGGTGCTGGTATAATATTTTCGTGGAGGTCCTTGAGTTGATTCCTCCCAACGGTAACTCAATAAACCGGCATTTTTTAGCCTGGTAAGTAAAGGGTAAAGTGTTCCTTCCACCACAATCATCTTGGCTTCTTTTAACTCCTTAATGATATCCGATGCATATGCATCGCTTTTTGAAAGAATGGAAAGAATACAATATTCCAGCACTCCTTTTCGCATTTGGGCTTTAGTGTTTTCTATCTTCATAGTTGGAATATTTATTAAATTCTAGATCTAATGTTTCCCGGATTATTTCGGAATGTTTTAGGTCTTTTCTTTTGTGTTATAATTGTCGACGTATTTTTTTTAGTATTTGTACTGTCTTGGCAAAATTCACATTTCGGTTTTGTTTCCTCAATGATATTTGAAGGTTCATTTTCTACACTATCTAGTGTGCAGCTTAGAATATCCTTGCAAACTGCAATGTTTTCTTTAAGCAATAAAAATCCTTGATCAAAATATCCACTTTCAGAATTTGATTCTGAAGTAAGTGAATTATCACTAGTGAATGTTTGTGTTGTGAAATTCACAATAGGTGAAAGAATTCGGTTTACATTGTTATTGATATTCCACACCTGTGCTTTCGATTCAAAAGACATTGACATCATAATTGTAATCATTAGAATGATTTTCAGTAGTTTGTCTGTTTTTGAATTTTTCATTTTGTAATTTTTATAATACTGGTCGTAACATACAATCTTGTTATACAAATATACGTACAAAAAAAGGTAATATGCAATACATAGTACCATATTTATTTTTAAAATAGATCTAATTTCCTGAGAATCAGAAATAAAATTTCTAAAAATATTTACACTATATTTGAAATCTATTAAGAAATACTATTAATTGAGAATGATTTTATTTAAAATGAAGAAAATTATTCACCGTAAAGAGAAGTGTATTGGGTGTAGCTATTGTGTAGAAATAGCTCCTGAATTTTGGAAAATGAATGTTGAGAATGGGAAATGCGATTTGATTGGTTCCAAAAAAATAAAGAAAGATTTTGTGTTGGAAATTTTCGAAGATGAATTGGATAAGAATGAGAGAGTAGCTCAATTGTGTCCTACAAATTGTATTAAAATAGTATAGAGTTTATAACCTATTACCCAAATTTACTAATTTCTACTTGGCTATTCCTTTAGCAATTGAAGTTGCATGTTTTTCTATTTTGGGATGGAAGTGCCAGTGAAGTAAAATATATTACTTTATAATATACAAAAAGAGCGACACCAATTTTGGATGTCGCTCTTTTATATTTTAGATTCTATTGATAGAAATCAATATTCTATTATTTTGCAGCTCTTTTACGATCTGTTTCTTTCAAGAAAATTTTTCTTAAACGAATATTGTTAGGAGTAACCTCAACATATTCATCACCTTGAATGTACTCCAAAGCTTCTTCAAGTGAGTGAATAATTGGAGGAGCTAATCTAATTTTGTCATCAGTACCTGAGGTACGCATGTTGGTTAGTTTTTTAGTTTTGGTAACATTCAATACCAAATCACCAGCACGGTTATTTTCACCAATTACCTGTCCTTCGTAAATTTCAGTAGTTGGAGCAACAAAGAAGCTACCTCTATCCTGTAGTTTACCCAATGCATAAGCAAATGTAAGTCCAGTTTCCATAGCAATTAATGAACCATTAATACGTCCGGGAATTACACCTTTATGTGGTTGGTATTCTAAGAATCGGTGAGAAATTACTGCTTCACCTGCTGTTGCGGTTAACATCTGATTTCTTAAACCAATGATACCACGTGAAGGAATGTGGAATTCAAGGTGAATACGATCAGCCTTACGCTCCATTGTTAACATTTCACCTTTACGCTGAGTTACAATTTCAATTGCTTTCCCTGAAACCTCTTCTGGTAGGTCAATATATAATACCTCAATTGGCTCACATTTTTCACCACCAATTTCCTTAATGATAACCTGTGGCTGTCCAACCTGGATCTCATATCCTTCACGTCTCATTGTTTCAATTAATACAGACAAGTGAAGAACACCACGACCATATACGATATATGAATCGGCTGAATCAGTTTTTTCAACTCTAAGTGCTAAGTTCTTTTCTAGTTCCTTATTTAAACGATCGATAAGGTGACGAGAAGTTACATATTTACCATCTTTTCCGTAGAATGGAGAATTGTTAATGGTAAATAACATACTCATTGTTGGTTCATCAATGGCAATAGGCTCTAAAGCTTCTGGGTTTTCAAGATCACAAATTGAATCTCCAATATCAAAACCTTCAATTCCTACTAATGCACAAAGTTCACCAGATTTTACCGACTGAACTCTTTCTTTACCAAGACCGGTAAATACATGTAGTTCTTTGATACGGGATTTTTTAAGGCTTCCGTCAGGCTTAGCCAAGTTTACATCCATACCTTCACGAAGTTCACCTCGGTGAACACGCCCTACAGCAATACGACCAACGTAGGCTGAATAGTCAAGAGATGTAATTAACATTTGAGGAGTACCTTCAATTGTTTTTGGCTCAGGAATAAACTCAATAACAGCATCAAGAATTGCTGTAATGTCAGTGGTTGGTTTCTTCCAATCTTTCGACATCCATCCTTGTTTAGCAGAACCGTAAATAGTTGGGAAATCCAACTGTTCTTCAGTTGCTTCCAAATTGAACATCAACTCAAAAACTTGTTCCTGTACTTCTTCCGGACGACAATTTGGCTTATCAACCTTATTTACTACAACAACAGGTTTAAGACCTAAAGCTAATGCCTTTGATAATACGAATCGAGTTTGAGGCATGGTTCCTTCAAATGCATCTACCAAAAGCAATACACCATCAGCCATATTTAATACACGCTCAACCTCACCACCAAAGTCCGAGTGACCAGGAGTATCAATAATGTTGATTTTTACATCCTTGTACTCAAGAGAAACGTTCTTTGACAAGATGGTAATTCCACGCTCTCTCTCCAAGTCGTTGTTATCCAGGATTAAATCTCCAGGATTCTCATTCTTTCTAAAAATGTTGCTGTGCATTATCATTTTATCAACCAAAGTAGTTTTACCATGGTCAACGTGAGCAATAATGGCAATGTTTCTTAATTTCTTCATCTTGTATCTACCTTTTTCGGACTCAGTGTCCTATAAATTAGTCAACTTTTTCACAAAACTCGAAACTGTATATTACGAGCTTTTTTTATCAAAGGCAATCATTACATTCCGAAATATGAATTTATTGTAACAGAATCGATTGCGCTGCTGAAAATGCGGCTGCAAAAGTACGGTTTATTTTTGTGAAAAAATCTTTTTATTAGGAATAATTTATAGGAATAAACTGATTCTTATTTCTTAGCACTTAATTAAAATTAACTTAACAGATTACTTTGCTTATTATTTTAGCTTTGAGGTATAATTAATAAAGGAGTGATAATTTAGAATAAAAATAAGTAAGGGTAAGGGAAATAGAATAATTTGATACATCACCCATATAATGATGATTTCTATATTGCGCCACTTAAGAACAGTGTTGGAATGCTTTTATAACTAAATGTTTGGGAGGAGTTATATTATGGATATTGAATAAAAATTTGTTATCTTCCGAATCCTAATTTTTGAAAGTAAAAACTTTAAAAAAATCTTGATTTTTTAAATGAAAATCGAAAATTTTGTCCCGATTTTTTTGATGCGAATCATTTTTTCGATAAACCATTAAAAATTAAAGATGAATGGCAAATAATTCATTGTTGATTATTTGTTAATAAGTTTTAAACAAACCATTTTTGTAATCCTTTTCTTCAAGGGAAATGAAAGATGATTTTGCGGCAATAATGTTGCATTATTACTAACCTAACAATTCGTTTTATGAAAAATGCTATGAGAAGTATTTTGACAATGGCAGCGGTTATGATGTTGTCCATTGCAGCTATTGCTCAAACCACCGTAAAGGGTGTGGTGGTAGACGGAGATTCTGGTGAAAGTTTACCAGGAGCTTCGATTGTAGTACCGGGAACAACTTCTGGTACAGTATCAGGTTTTGATGGTTCATTTGCGTTGCAATTGCCTCAAGGAGCATCAAAAATTGTTGTAAGTTTTGTAGGATTTCTAGAAAAAGAAATCGCTTTATCAGGAGCTCAGGATTTAGGAAACATTAAGTTGGAATCTGACGCTGTTGGTTTGAAAGAAGTAAGTGTTTTGGCTTCGGTTGTAACTGATCGTCAAACTCCTGTTTCTGTATCAACTATTAGTGCTGAGCTTATTGAAAACAAATTAGGATCTCAAGAATATCCTGAGATTTTGAAATCTACTCCATCTATCTATACATCGAAAGAAGGTGGTGGATTTGGTGATGCTACGGTTTATGTTCGTGGTTTTGACTCTAATAACGTTGGTGTATTAATTAACGGTATTCCTGTTAATGATATGGAAAATGGGAAAGTTTATTGGTCAAACTGGGCTGGACTTTCTGATGTTTCTAGAACAATGCAGGTTCAAAGAGGTTTAGGTGCTTCTAAGTTAGGTTTATCATCAGTTGGTGGTACAATCAATATCTTAACTAAGTCAACTGACGCTAAAAAAGGTGGTGTTGTTAAAGCTGGTATTGGTAACGATGGATACCGTAAACAATTATTTGCTGTTTCTACAGGAATGATGGATAACGGTTGGGCTGTAACTTTATTGGGTTCTCATACTTATGGTAATGGTTACGTTAAAGGAACTGATTTTGATGCATGGTCATACTATGCAAATGTATCTAAAAAGATTAATGAGAAACACACAGTATCATTCATGATAACTGGAGCTCCACAGTGGCACAACCAAAGAGGAAATAAGCATACTATTGAGCAGTACCGTAACAACAAGGATGAATTTAAATACAATTCAGACTATGGTATTCGTGAAGGAAAAGTTTATGGTGGTGGATATGGTTACAATTACTATCACAAACCTCAAGCACAATTAAATCACTATTGGAATATGGATGAGGAAACATTGTTGACTACATCTGTATATGCATCTGTTGGATCAGGTGGTGGTCGTCGTGTTTCTGGTAACAAATCTTCATGGTTAGGTGTTGATAATAAGACTGGTTTAGATAAGGATGATATCATGAGAACTCCTGATGGTTTATTGGATTTTGATGCTGTTGCAGCTCAAAATGCTACATATACTACAGAAGGTTCACAGGCTATTATTGGTAATTCTGTAAACAATCACACTTGGGCAGGTTTACTTTCTACTTTAACTAAAAACATTAACCAATTTACTTTAACAGCAGGTCTTGATGCTCGTTACTATAAAGGTGAGCACTACAGAGAAGTTGAAGATTTATTGGGTGGTGCATTCTTTCTTGATGATTCTAATATCAATAGAGATGCTAATGCTAAACTGAAAAAAGATGATAAATACTCTTACCATAACGATGGTAAAGTATTATATACAGGATTATTTGGTCAAGCTGAGTATGTAGCTGATAATTATTCAGGATTCTTATCGGTTGCTGCTTCAAGAAAATCTTATAAGAGAATTGATTATTTCCAGTATGCTCCAAAAGATCAGGAAACTGATTGGGAACACTTCTTCCCTTGGAATGTAAAAGGTGGTGTAAGTTATAAGATTAACTCTATTCACTCTGTATTTGCAAATGGTGGTTACGTTCAAAGAACTCCTTATTTCACTAACGTGTTTATTAACTACGGTAATACTGTAAACGACGATGTGAAATATGAAAAAATCGTTACTGCAGAATTAGGTTATAAGTACAGTTCTCCAAACTTTAACGCAACAGTTACTGTTTACAGAACAAACTGGAAAGATCGTGGTTTGGTAAAAACTTATGGTGATGAAATCGCTAATATTAGTGGTCTAAATCAATTGCATAAAGGTCTTGAGGTTGAAGCTGAATACAGACCATCTAAGAAACTATCTATAAAAGGAATGTTATCAATTGGTGACTGGACTTATACTGATGATGTAAATGCTAAGATTATCGATGAAGAAACTCGTGAGGTAACAAATGAGTTTAACGCATATCTTAAAGATGTACACGTTGGTAATTCAGCTCAAATGAGTGCTGCTCTTGCAATTAGTTACGAAGTTCTTCCAAAATTAAGAATTAGTGCGGATTACTTGTACTATGGAGATCACTATGCTGACTTTGATGCTACGAAGAGAAATGATGGTAATTTTATTGGTGATTCATGGGAAATGCCAGAAGTTGGTATCGTAGATTTAGGTTTTAACTACAGATTTAAGATTGCTGGTTTAAATGCATCTATCTACGGTAACATGCACAATCTATTAGATGCAGAGTATGTTTCAAAAGCTCAGGATGGTCTTAGCCATTCATCAAGTGATGCATTGGTATACTACGGTTTCGGTAGAAACTGGTCAACTGGTTTGAAAGTTAAATTCTAGTAGTATTATTATCAAAATTTAAATTTAAGACAGATGAAAAAATTATTATATATCGCATCATTTCTTGCATTGACTTTCACAGCTTGTGATCCAATGGAAGATACATATGATGAATTGGATGGTTTAAGAGAGCCTTATACTCAAGATATTGAATTGACTCTTGGAGCCGAAGATTACGCGGCTATTGGTGGTGATGCTGCTAAATATAAAAGCTTTAGCAAGTATGATTTAGCTGCTGATAATTTACCTGATTACTTCGCAGATAAATATGCTACATTAGAAACAGGTTCTTCAGTAATGGTGACTTACGCATATTACCGTGGAGGTCTTGATTATTTGTATGATTATCTTGATTATCTAGAGGAATTGGATGCGATTACAGCTTATACTTTATCTACTGCAGATTATGATTCTATGGGAACTGATTCTGGAGAGCCAGGAAAGTATAATAACTTTTCTGACGATGCTCCTGCTGCAGATTATTTACCAGATTTCTTATTGGGTAAATATCCTGATGCGGCTGATGGTGATGAGCTAGCAGTTACTTATAAGTATTATGACGGTAGTGTTTCTGAAATTACTGAATTTTGGGCATTTGATGGTTCTGTATGGGCTAAGACTAGCAAGTCAGCTCCTGAGGTTCCAGAAGATGTAACAATTTACGAATTGGAATCTGCTGATTATGATTCAATGGGCGCTCCTGGTAAATACAATAACTTCTCGGGATCTGATGCTCCAGAAAATTATTTGCCAACATTCTTAGGAATCAAATTTGCATATGCTGTAGAAGGTGAAAAAGTTGCAGTTTTATATAAGTATTATGCAGGTGGTGGAGTTACTGAAACAAGAGCTAAAGAATATACTCTTACAGATGGTGTTTGGGTTGAGTATCAATCAACAATATCTATGACAGAGCAATATATCTTAACTGCAGATGGTTGGGTATTTGATCCTACTATTGTATTTACAATGGTTTCTGACGATTATCAGATGATTGTTGACTATTCTGTTGCTAACAATGGTGTAACTTCTAAGTATCCTGATTCAGAGTATTACTATGGAGCAAGTGCTAAATATTCTAATTTTGATTTAAGATTGAAGAATAGAAATACAGAAGATTATCCAATGCCTGAATTTGATGGTTTAAGTGATGAAGATGCAATTGCATTAACCATGGAAAGAATGAAAGAAGGCGTTGCTGCTTTATTGACTGTGAAATATCCAAATGCAGTTACTCAAGTTAGTGGTATTGATGTATTCTATTTAGTAGATGTTAAAGCTTATAAAGAAGATTTAACTGATGGATATTATACATTGAAATTCCAGTGTACTAAGTCTGGTCCAAATCCAGAATTTACTTACATCGAAGGATTACCTGAATAATTAATTCAGAATATCATATTTGTAAGCCCGAATCCATTGGATTCGGGCTTTTATTTTGATATAAACCCCAATATAACGATACTTACAGTGGCAATTATTAGTCTTTTATCATGATTAAAACTACAGAGCTATGGAATCATTCTATGTAGTTTTATTAATTACATTCCTAGGTATAGTACACTGTAAATTTCATTTTTGTTGTCTTCTTAATCATGAAGGGTTTTATAGTATTCAAAATCAGTCTTGGATGTAAGTTGAATAGTTTTCATTATCGTGTATACTAATTTTTAGAGCAAGGTTATTCTTTTGAAGGAGTAGCACATTTGAATGGAGACAGTACGTTAGAATCGATTAAAAGATCAAATAGTACATGCGTTTTGTTTAAAGCAATAAGACAAGAAGTATAGATATTAAAAAAGGCTATTTCTTTAAAGAAATAGCCTTTGATTTATATTGTTGTAAATATTATCTTTTTAGTAGTTTTTTAGTCAGTCGTTTTCCGTCTGAAGAGATAAAAGTAACGAAATACATTCCTTTAGGTAGATTACCCAATGAAATTCTAGTGTCAGGAGATTTTACCTCCATGATATTTCGACCAGTTAGATTGGTAATATGAATAGAAATTACTTTATCCATATTGGTCAATTTTATTTCAGAAGTTGCAGGATTAGGGTAAAATGAAGGTTTTCCTTCAGCATACAAGTCATCAATTCCTGTTATAACCTCAGTTGTAAAAGTCCAGTCGGTATCAGAACTTATACCTTCAAAAGCAACTCCATTAGCACTTACAAAAGCATCATCGTCAATAAGAATATAATATTCTGTAGCACCTTCTAAATCTTCTGTTAACTCTATTGTAACCATTTCTCCATTAAATGTAGATGATGAGGCAGAAAGACTCATGACTTCATCGCCATTGTTGTATATAGTAATATTGCCATCACCAGCCTGAACATCTTTATCGAAAGTTAATTCTAGATCGGTATCAACGGAAATATTATTGCTGTTGTCTTCTGGAGAAAACTCTACCAATTCCGGTGCACTATAGGTTGCAGTAAACGACCAGGTATTCTTATCGGATATTCCATCAAATGTGTTGGATGAGGCATCAATAATCGCTCCATTATCAATTAATACGTAATATTTAACACCTTCTTCAAATTTAGCTTCTGCATTAATTAGAAGTTGTTTTCCTGAATAGGAAAGACGTACACTTGGTATGGTTAAGGTTTCAAAAACAGAATCGTCGTTGTATCTCTTGATAGTGACATTTCCAGTTCCTTCCTTAACATCTTCATTAAATTTGATAATCAAATTAGCAGTTAATGAAACACCAGTACTTTCATTAACAGGAGATAATTCCGTTACTTCAGGACTATCGGTATCAGGTGCCCATACTTCTTCAACCCATTCAGGATGATCAATAAACGGATTTCTGTTTCCTTGAATGGTGTACACTTTTTCGTTACGAGCCAATTCTGCTGCATCAACCGGATCTTGCGTATTCCATTCTTTAAGTGTTGCCAATTTACCAAAGTAAGGTTCTGTATAATTATCCTTACTGTAGCTCATGTCGTTGGTCATTTCAAGATCGGGCTCACCATTTTCTCCTTCATAACGAACAGCCATGTAGAGAATCATTCTGGCAATATCACCTTTAACAACATCGCGAGGTTCCCACGAATCGCTATCATAGTTACATTCTGTAGCTTCTGAATGTGGATTTCCACCATTGTCGTAAAATAGATTACTACGTGAAGTATTTACGCTTCTATCGCATGGTCGAAGATGATGAATGTCAGTTCCTGCACCTCTGTCGGTTCCAAAATCACCATGTGATTTAGCCCAGATATGTTCTCGATTCCATGAATCATTATCTCCTGAACCATCATCCTGATGTGATTTAGCTTCACTTCTTCCAGTGTAAATCAGTAATACATTATCAGTATTCGATGGATCTTCATCAGTAATTTTAAGTGCTTCCCAAACATTATATTGGTCGCCTGCTTCTTTACTTGTGTAAGGAAGTTCGGTATGTCCTTTAATAATGTTATGCAGAGCATTTTTCAATTCAACACCAGTTTTACCTGTTGCAGGTTGATAGTATTCTTCTGTGCTTTGAGCATAAATAATACTGCTTATGCTTAAAAGAGCACAAAGAATTAGAAGAGATTTTGAGTGTAAAAATTTTATCATATAATATGCCTTAACGTGTTCTTACTATATTGGTTGGTAGCATAAAATGGTTGTGTGGTTGAGAATACTACGAAAAAGCCATAGGAATGTGACAAATCGAAGTATAATATTGAGCGCAAATTATGAATTATCCATTAGATGTCCTTATTTTCAGTGAACAATTTGATGAAAAACCCAAAAAAAATCCCGCATTAGCGGGATTAAGAAATATTAATAAACTTTAATAGTTAATCTTTATTCTTTAAAAGTAGCTTGTCGTAAAAATAAAGTGCGATTACGGCAAAGAAACCGATAGCTAAAATTACATACCAAATATTCTCAGGTTGATGGGTAGTCCATAGATATTGAGTTAGTTCGTTTTGGTTCATGTTCATTAATTCACCTGCTTTATTAAAATAATCAGTCGTACTAAATTCTTTCGATATAGCAGGTATATCAAACCCTCTTGATTCTACTTCTCGAACCATCAAACTTACTTTATCAGACATGCTTCCGTATACATTTCCTGAAATGATACCTCCCAATGTACTGCCAACGAAAACAGGTAGAAAAGAACAGCCCATATAGAGTCCAACTTTATCTTTAGGTGCAATTCGACCAATGTATTCTGTAATTTTAGGAGAGCTTGCCATTTCACCAACAGAGAAGATGAAGATTGCTGCAATTACAAATAATACATTCTGTGTCAGCAGTGTTAAAGCCATACCAATGGTACAAACTAGAATTCCACCCATCATTGCTTTTAAAGGCTTTAATTTCATTACAAGCGCCGAAATTATTATTTGAAAAATAATAATGAACATTGCATCGAAGTTGACGATGAATTCAGCATCCATTTGTCCATTATGTCCATATGTTTTAGTAACAGCTGGCATAATTCCATTAAAAAAATTGTAAACAGAAGATGTATCAACCCATTGAGCTATGAACACAGGTAAGGTGAAGAACAGTTGATAATACATACTCCAAAAAGCTGCAACCAACAATAAGAAAATTACAAATTTAAAATCACTTAGAGCTGTTGCGATATTTTTAAAAACATTTCCAATGGCTTCACTTAAAGATTCATTTTTAACTTCTCTTTCCGGTTCTTTATAGAAAAGAATTAAAATGAAATTGATGAGAATTACACCAGCAGAGATGTAAAATACGGTTGTGTATCCACTGTCTTTATAGGCAAGTGTAACCAATGGACCTATAAAGGCACCAATATTTACCATCATGTAAAAGATTCCAAAACCAATAGATGAAGTCTCTTCATCAGTTGTTTTAGCAACAGTAGCAGATATGATTGGTTTAAAAAGAGCCGCACCTAAAGCAAGATACAGATACATTGCAAAAACTCCTGTAAAAGTATTGAATAGTGGCAGTGCAATAAATGCAGTACTGTAGATTACAAATGAGATAGCCAAGACTTTTTTGTAGCCATATTTATCGGCAATAGCACCGGTGATAACAGGAAGGAAATATAAAATACCAGTTCCAACTCCCATAATAATACCTTTTTGTGCTTGCGATAAACCCAGAGCTCCAATATCAGTCGATCCTGTTAGGTAATTGGCAAAAAGCATGAAAAATCCATACCAAGCCCAGCGTTCAAACAATTCAATAGTGTTGGCTACCCAAAAGGTTTTGGGGAATTTCTTAAAAACTTTAACAATACTCATTTTGTAATTTTTTGGTTGTATAAGTTGTTTGTTGTCTTAAAATTTAATTACAATTCCATTTCCACTGAAAATCACTCTTTGGTTTTTTCTTTTGTGAAAATAAAGACCTGCAAAGTAGCCAATTCCACCTCCTAAAACAACATCGGAAAGCCAATGGCGGTTTCGGTACATACGCGATAAACTAACTGACGCAGGAATTAGGTAAATCCATTTGCTATATTCTTCGGCAAAAGGAGTGAACACAGACCATGCCACAAATGCATGTCCAGAGGGAAAAGATTTGGTATTGTTATTGGTACCACCAAATGCATCAAAATGCATATTTCCTCGGTTTTGATCAGGACGAGATCTTCCTGCAATCATTTTAATTCCTTCCGTTAAAATGGCTCCTGTTAGTAAAGCTTTTCCCGAGTTTATAGCTGTGTTCGAAAGTCTCTCATCTTTAATAACAGCACCGATAGCCCAGGTGGCAATGATTGAGGGAGCTATTATTTTTTTTTCTCCAAATTCATTAAAAAAATCGGTGTAATTTTTTAAACCAGAATTTAGATTTGCCTTTATTCTATCACTTGCCCATTCATCTATCAAAAAAGCACTACCCAGTAAACCTCCGAAAACAATCAGATTTTTTTTAGAAAAGACTTGTTTGCCTAATCCTGGGTTTAGAATGTCTCTTGAGTTTTCAAAGTAGGGTATTGAATCATTCTTTAATTGGCAATAAGCCTTAGTTTGAAAGGATAGTATTATAGCAAATACTAGTAAATAGTAGTAGTTCTTCACGAGATATATTTTAGAATCTCAACAAAAATAGAAGAAATTTTGAATAGGGAAGAGCATAAATGAAAAAAGCATCCGCAAGGGATTACTTCTTTGAGCTCTTCTTTTATGACTTGAGCCTATCCCAACTTGTAAGGATTAATTAATGGTCAGAATTGGAAGAAAAAAATAGATATAAAAAAAAGCCATCCAAATTGGATGGCTTCTTGTTGCTCCCCCTCTAGGACTTGAACCTAGGACCCCCTGATTAACAGTCAGGTGCTCTAACCAGCTGAGCTAAGGAGGAGTATAAACTCCTAATGATATTTTACAACCGTTTAGGTCGGTTTTT
>Ga0209692_10002394_pt1 | contig 20789 bp, 15 predicted proteins | sample tdDd472_FD_187129 | JGI IMG/M metagenome (GOLD analysis project Ga0209692, IMG submission 187129) | Marine sediment microbial communities from the Atlantic coast under amendment with organic carbon and nitrate - tdDd47.2 (SPAdes)... | ecosystem: Environmental > Aquatic > Marine > Coastal >... | reverse complement strand
CGCTCCGGTTTGTGGCGCCGCGTTCACTATGGAATATTGCCCTGGCCCCGCTACCAACAATGCCAGAAAAGCGATCAGTCCCAGTGCCCGCAATCAACCCCCCTGACCTTTTTTGGGTTCCATCTCAATATTGAGTCGTTGCCAGACGCTGACCACCTTGCGCCCGTTTCGATCTTCCTTGACCCCGTCCCATACCGCCAGCGCCACGAGGATCGGATCCTTGCGATTGAAATCGACATCCCATTTGCTGTCGCTTTGCATGGGACGGATGAAAACCACTGTCCATTCGCCATCTTTCCACACGCCATAGCCTTCAACGTTCTGCAGTTCCGGCCGTTGCGGGGTGATGGTGCCGAGGCCTGCCACCATGCCGGTCACAATACCCAGGACGCTCGGCTTGCCATGGCGTATCCATTCCATCGCCATCCAGGCAAGACAACCGCCGGCTGCGCCCAGATGCGTCACCAGCATCGCCATACCTGCGGCACCGTCAGCCGCGAGCGCGCTACCGGCATTAAACCCGAACCAGCCGACCCACAGCATGCCTGCGCCTGTGACTGTCATAGGCAGGTTATGCGGCGGCATCGGTGTCGTCGGGAAGCCACGACGATTGCCCAACACCATCGCTGCAACGATAGCGGCAACACCCGCATTAATATGCACCACAGCACCGCCGGCAAAATCACGAAAGCCCATTTCGGCCAACCAACCACCGCCCCAGACCCAATAGCAAACCGGTGCGTACACCAGCAACAGCCATGCCATGCTGAATATCATCATCGCCGAGAAACGCATGCGTTCTGCAAAACCGCCGATGATTAGTGCGGGTGTAATAATTGCGAACGTCATCTGGAACATGACGAACACTGTCTCCGGCATCGTGCCACTGACGGAATCAATCGTAAGGCTCTTCAACATCACCTGGTCGAAGCCACCGAACCACCCGGTTGCGCCGGGCGTCAGCGCCAGACTGTAGCCGACAATCACCCACAACAATGACCCGGCAGCTGCAATCGAAAAGCACTGCATCAGCACCGACAATACGTTTTTCGCCCGCACCAACCCCGCGTAAAACAACGCGAGACCGGGCAAGGTCATGAACAATACCAAGGCTGTAGCTGTCAGCATCCAGGCGGTGTCGCCGGAATTCAGATCGTCGGCGCCGGCAATGACGGGCAGCAGTAAGCCTGCCAGTGCTGCGGCAGGAAGAAGTCTGTTAATTCCCATGATGCCCCCGCTTACAGTGCGTTATCACCGGCTTCGCCGGTACGAATCCGCAGTACCTGCTCAACCGGTGTGACAAAGATCTTGCCGTCACCCACTTTGCCGGTACGGGCAGCATTAGTGATCGCTTCGACCGCTTGTTCGACCATATCGTCGGACACCGCAATTTCAATTTTCGACTTGGGCAGAAAGTCCACGACATACTCGGCTCCACGGTAAAGCTCGGTATGGCCGCGCTGCCGGCCAAAACCTTTTACTTCGGTTACCGTCATGCCGCTGACACCGACTTCTGACAGTGCATTACGCACATCGTCGAGACGGAACGGTTTAATAATTGCTGTAACGAGTTTCATCAATACCCCCGGTGGTGATCCTGCGGCCTAAACAATGCGATATGAACAAGCCGGCTTTTTCATTTGAGCGGCTATTTTAACCATCTGCGCCGCCAATTTCGCACCAAAAGTATGCATTGCACCGATTCGGGGCGAAGCTCTGTACCGGCGCCGCACCAAAGTGGCGCGACAGACTGAATGCTATTTGGGGATATGCGCAGCTGCGGAGTAGAATCGCGCACCGCAGGCAGTTAAGCCCGCCACCAACAGCTACAGAGACTATGGCCCGCAAATCGATCGACTTACTCGCCCCGACGCCGGAAGAATGGACCGCTGCGGCACTCGACAATTTTGACCTGTTTCTGGCAGATCATGCGAATTGCGAACGCAAAGCCAGCGCATTGGCCATGAGTTTTGTGGTTCGTTATCCCGACCGTGTCAAAATTGTTCCACAGCTTATCGACCTGGCTCGCGAAGAACTGGAACACTTTGAAGAAACCTATCAGGTTATGCAGGAGCGCGGCCTGCAGCTGATCAAGGATATCCCGGACCCGTACGTTAACCGTCTGCTAGAGCATGCCCGCCATGGCAGACACGAGCGATTCATCGACAGGATGCTGATTGCTTCGGTTGTCGAGGCCCGCGGTGCAGAACGGTTCGGGTTAATTGCCGAGGCGCACCCCGAACAGCAGATTCGAGAGTTTTATGCCCGGCTTTACAAAGGCGAACTCAAACACGCACACGTGTTTGTGCACATGCTGCTGCAGTACGTCGATGAAGACACGGTGTATGCGCGACTCAATGAGATCAACGCCATTGAAGCCGGGATCATGCAATCACTCGAACTACGCGGCACGCTGCACTAGCGATCAGGCTGCCGGTTTCCGCAGCTCCAGCGTTTTCATCCGGTCTGCCAGCGTCGTGGGGCGCATACCGAGTAGTTCAGCGGCACCGCCCGAGCCTGACACTCTCCAGTTCGCGAACTCCAGCGCCTTCCGCAGATTATCTTTCTGGCGCTGCTTCATCTCGTCATCAGTGACAAAATCACGCGCTGCCACAATACCGGGCGTTATCCGCTTCTCATGCAGCGCAGGCACTGCAATCCCTTGCGGCAGATCCAGCTTCAGCGTTCCCGGCGGCGACAGTATCAGCGCACGCTCGATCACATTCTTTAACTCACGCACATTGCCCGGCCAGTCATATGCAAGCATGGAGTCGGCCTGCGCCTGCGTCAGCTGCGGCACTTCGCGGCCAAACTCCCTGCAGATCGAGTCGAGAAAGTGCACAGCGATCTGAATCACGTCATCACCGCGTTTTCGCAGTGGCGGCACATCAATTGGCAACACACTCAAGCGATAGAAAAGATCCTCGCGAAAGCGACCCGCTTCGACCTCTTTCTCCAGGTCGCGATTGGTTGCAGCTATAACGCGCACATCGACACTGCGCGTAACATCTTCACCGACACGCTCAAACTCGCGCTCCTGCAGTACGCGCAACAACTTGCCCTGTAATTCGATCGGAATTTCTCCGACTTCATCAAGAAAAATTGTACCGCCGTCAGCCAACTGAAAACGGCCGACACGATCGCGGTATGCACCGGTAAACGCGCCTTTAATGTGCCCGAAAAACTCGCTTTCAAATAATTCCGCAGGAATAGACGCACAGTTCACTTTTACCAGCGGCGCATCGGCGCGACGACTGCGGCTATGAATCGCATGCGCCACCAACTCCTTACCGGTGCCTGTTTCACCCACAATTAAAGCGTTGGCCGGGGTGTCTGCAATTGCCTCAATCCTTGCCAACATCGTTGCCAGTGCCGGGCTCTGGCCGATAATCCGGCCGAAGTTCATTGAAACCTGAACCTCTTCGCGCAGATAGTCGCGTTCGGTTTCGAGTTCATCCTTAAGCCGCGCAATTTCACCGTAGGCTTCCCGCAGCTTCGCCTCGCCGCGGTTCCGTTCCGTCATGTCCTTGCTCGCCACCAGAACACTGAGCACATTACCCAGCGGATCCCTGTCGGTAGAGGCCGACATCAGCACATCCATGACCTCACCGGACTTGGTGAGCATCTGACGCGGGATGTTCTTGGCATCGCCCTGATTGATCAGGTTTTTTAACCCGTCTCCGAGCACCGACTCCTGACTTTCCGGAGACATGAAGTCGGTAATTGAACAACCGATAACCTCGTCTCTTTCGAAGCCGAGTTTCTCGAGCCAATGGTCGCTAACATCTTTGATGTTGCCGTCACTATCGATGGTATGCAGCATTGCCGGCGTGGAATGGTACAGGTCCCGATAGCGGCGTTCGGCGCGAGACCGGTTCGCCATTTCGACAAACAGGAATATCGAATAGATATTGTTCGTGTTGTCCTTATGCGAAGTCGCGCGCGTCAGCAGTTCGATCGTGCTGCCGTCCTTACGCTGAAACTCCACCACGGCAAGATCGAGCCTGCCGGTTCTGCGGAACTGGGGCAGGTGCTCTTTGCGGATCGTGTCGGTGGATTCCGGCGTCGCAATGTCTTCCGGGCGCTTCCCGACCATTTCCTCGCGGGAATAGCCCAAGCGCGTTACCCATTCGTCGCTGACATCCACGAAACGTCCGTCATCATCAAACACGGCTGCGAGGATCGGCAGGTTGCGAAACAGGCGCTGATGTTTTTTCAGGCCCGGTATATTTTCAGTAGTCGTCATAAGGCTATTTTATACGAAAAACCGTTAGCCATCATCACGGTTTTTCGTTATTAACGGTTTTCCGTTATATCTTAAAAAACGTAAGTGATTGATTTTAAAAGAAACCAAAAGTTGGCACGGAACCTGCAATAGGTAGGGCGAGAGGAAAATAGTTTCCACTCATATTGGCAAGGACTAGAGATGAATACTCAGGCAAACAGAACCGGCATCAATATCCTGGCGTTCGCAGTTATCGTATTTGCGACCCTGGCCGGCTGCGCCTGTGAGTCAAGCAGCCGACCGGTTGAAAACACGATCGCTGTAGCGCCTGAAGAGGAAGTCTCCGTATCCAACCGCGAAGCGCTGGATCGCGCATTCCGGACAGAAGCTGATGCTGCGGCACAGCTGACCCGGAACAGCGTTACAGCTAGCCTTGCGGTACGGCTTCACACCCCGAAGAAAATGATGCTGGCGTCGAAAACAACGCATAAGCAACGAGGTTGATGAAAAAGTTTTATTGATCGGATTAACGATCACTTCAGTCACACCATTTGTCTCCTCCCCCCCCCACACGGTGTGACTGAAACGAACAGCTTCGGCTGTTCATGCGGTCCTCACCATCTCTGTATGGTGACGCAGTGGAGCCGGCCTGTTTACACAGGCCGGCTTTTTTTATTTTTAGGTTTCTGCTCTCTGCCGCCAGCGGAGGCGACTTAAAGGGTCATGAAGAGCTAGAACAGGGAGTCGGGCGCCAGGCTGGTTGCTAGAAACTCCAAAGTCTTCTCCCAGGCATCTTCTGCTGCTGCTTTGTCGTAAGCCATGCCACTGGGGTTGGCAAAAGCGTGCTTCGCTTCTTCGTAGATATAGACATTCGCCGGCTTGCCCAACTGCAACATGGTTTTGCGGAAGGTATCGACGCTGTCTCTGGGCACAATGGGGTCATTGCCGGCAAACAGGCCCAGGATAGGCATGCTCAGAGTTGCCAATTGGTCTTTGTCTGTAACAAGTGTGCCGTAATAGATTACCGCTGCGTCAATATCATCCGGCAGCAACAGAGCTGTCCGCAAAGACCACTGACCACCCAGACACCAGCCGATTACGCCGACCTTCGGCGCATCAGCAGCCGCTGACAGATACTTGTATGCGGCCGCGATGTTTGCCAACGCCCGCTCAGAGTCGTCGGTCAGCCCTTGCATAAGCTTCATTGCGTCTTTGGGGGTTTCGGCAATTTTGCCGTCGTAAAGATCAATAGCCAGTGTGACGTAGCCCTCTGCAGCGAGGCGCTCGGCAGTATCACGAACGTTATCATTCAGCCCCCACCATTCGTGAATCACAATCAGCGCCGGCAGCGAGCCCGTCGCATCAGCTGGCACTGACAAGTATCCGTGCAGATTGCTGTCGGCCAATTCGCCGTAAGCAATACGACTGGTGATCACTTCGCGTTGCGGCTCTTCTGTAGCTACCGGCGTCGGCACCGGCGTATCGTCAGCGTGAGTCTCTGCGGTAGCCCGGACTTCCTGCGATACTGCCGACTCAGCGGAATCGTTGGCGGGCTGTCCGCACGCAAATACTGACAGTAGTAACCATGCGAGTTGTTTAGTTTTCATAGCAACGCCTGCTTTTGTTTCCGGCTTCGCAGCCAAAGAAAAAGGTGACCGAAGTCACCTTTATAACGCAGCCTGAGCCGGAGTCAAAGCAGGTAATACCCGCATAACCGTTAGCGCATGCGTGACTGAATCTTACTGAGCATATCTGCGCCCGGATTCAGCTGGTCATATGAAAGCTGGGACATAGCCACATCGCTTGAACCCGCCAGATCATGCATATCAGGGTGAGATTCGTCGATATACAGCAAGCCGGTAGTAATTTCGCCCGCAGTCTGACGGTCACGCAAATACGCAGCGGCTGCGGCTTTGTCCGTGGCATCGTACTGGTTGTCCACTTTGCGCAGCACAATTGTACTGCCGTCATGCATTTCAACCGGCATAGCGTCGCCTTCGTTGTACTGCGCCTTAATCTCTTTAGACGGCGGCACGTAGTCGGCGCTGATCGCTTTATGGAAGTGCTGACGGGTGTACTCGTAGCTCTTCGTCGACCCTTCGTGATCGTTGAAAGTAACGCACGGTGAAATAACATCGATCATACCGAAGCCATTGTGCTTCAAACCTGCCTTGATCAGCGGTACCAACTGCTCCTTATCACCGGAGAAACTGCGGGCAACAAACGTCGCGCCCAATGTCAGGGCCGCCTGACATGGGTCGATCGGCGGCTGCAGATTCTCTTCACCCTTCTTCGCTTTGCTGCCGATATCAGCAGAAGCGGAGAACTGGCCTTTGGTCAGACCGTACACACCGTTGTTCTCCACGAGATACAGCATGTTTACGTTGCGTCGAATAGCGTGAGCGAACTGGCCGAAACCGATTGATAGCGAATCGCCATCACCGGAAACACCAATGTAATAAAGGTTCCGGTTCGCTGCATTCGCGCCGGTAGCTACCGACGGCATACGGCCGTGGCAGGAGTTAAAACCGTGCGATGCACCCAGGAAATACGCAGGGGTTTTCGACGAACAGCCGATGCCACTCAATTTGGCGAAACCGTGCGGCGGGATGCTCAGCTCATGAGCGGCCTGCACCAGGGCTCCGGTAATCGAATCATGGCCGCAACCGGCACACAGTGTCGACATACCGCCTTCGTAATCACGAACGGTTAGGCCAAGGTCGTTCTTGGGCAGCGCCGGGTGGCGTACCGATGGTTTCTTAATAAAACTCATGCTGCTTCACCTCGTGCGAGGTCCTGATTGATTGCGTCAAGAACAAAGCCGGCCGTCATTGGCAAGCCGTTGTAATGGAGTACTGAAGCCAGTTTTTCATCCGCAACTTTCGTTTCAAGGCGCAGCAGGCTTTTCAGTTGTGCGTCACGATTCTGCTCGACCACATAGATGCGATCGTGTGAGTCGAGGAAGCTCTGAACGTCGTCGTTGAACGGAAACGCACGGACGCGAAGGTAGTCAATTGCAGTACCCTCGGCCGCCAGCGTATCGCGAGCCTCGCGAACGGCGTGGTCGCAGCTGCCGATTGAGATAATACCGATCGTGTTGCCTTCACCATGAACTACGGGCTTCGGCACCAGATCTTTAGCTGTTTCCCATTTCACCAGCAAACGATCGACAACTTCCTGATACTCGCCTGCATCTTCGGTGTAAGCGCCGTACATGTTGTGACCGGACCCACGAGTGAAGTACGCACCCTTAGGATGCGTGCCCGGCAGTGTGCGCGCGGCAATGCCGTCGCCGTCAACATCATGATAACGGTGGAATACGTCCATTCCTTCGAGATCTTCTTTCGTAAGAACCTTGCCGCGATCAGGCTGGTAGCCCTCTTCCCATTTCAGTTCCGGACACATCCAGTCGTTCATACCGATGTCCAGGTCGGTCAGAACCAGAACCGGAGTCTGCAGGCGTTCAGCAAGATCGAACGATTGAGCACCCAGATAGAACGACTCTTCGGGGTCGGCAGGGAAGAGACATACGTGGCGGGTGTCGCCATGTGAAGCATACGCAGACGGCAAAATATCCGACTGCTGTGTGCGGGTCGGCATGCCGGTAGAAGGGCCACAACGCTGCACATTAAACAGTACTGCCGGAATTTCTGTGAAATAACCGTAGCCTAAAAATTCGCTCATCAGCGACACACCGGGACCGGAAGTCGATGTGAACGAGCGGGCGCCGTTCCAGCCTGCACCGAGCACCATACCTATGGCGGCCAACTCATCTTCCGCCTGCACGATGCAGAAATTGTTCTTGCCCGTTTCAGGGTCTTTACGCGTCATGTCGCAGAACTTCTTGTAGCCTTCGATCAGCGACGTAGACGGCGTAATGGGGTACCAGGCGCATACGGTAGCGCCGGCATAAACCGCACCCAGTCCGGCGGCAGTGTTACCGTCGATCATGATGTCGGTGCCCTTGCCTTCACGCTCGATAGCTTTTGCCGTGTACGGCAGCGGGCATTCGAAATGCTCTTTCGCGTAGTTGTAGCCCATATCGATAGCCAGTTGGTTGGCATCAAGCAGGTTGGCTTTCTTCGCAAAGGTTTCGTTCAACAGGCCGCGAATAATATCGAGATCAATATCCAGCAAGGCGGCAACCACACCAACATAGACCACGTTCTTCATCAGGATACGGGCGCGGGCAACCGGGAATTCCTCGTTGCACATACGTGACAGCGGCACACCGATAATGGTGATGTCATCACGGTCGAGCAGCTTGTGGCGCGGCCAGGTTGAGTCGTAAATCAGAATGCCGCCAGGAGCGACTTCCTGCAGGTCATGCTGATACGTCTCCGCATTCATGGCCACCATAACGTCAACGCTACCTGAACGGGCAAGATAGCCCTTCTGGCTGACACGAATCTCATACCAGGTAGGCAGGCCCTGGATGTTTGACGGAAAGTAGTTCTTCCCGACCACCGGAATGCCCAAACGGAACAGCGACTTCATCAGCAGGCCATTGGCGCTTGCTGAGCCGGTACCGTTCACGTTCGCAATCTTGATCGTGAAGTTGTTGGTTGACGGGCTGGTACTCATAGTAGTACTCGACACATATTCAGATTTCTTCGTCACCGGCTTATCCGGCAGACGACAATAAAATCACTTAAACAAAACTCAAAAAAGCCCTGCCCGGTTCACAAAAACCCGGCATCGGACTCAACTAATTCAAAGCCGCCACTGATCTCTACAAGACTCAGCAGTCAGGCAACTTCCTGTTTCTCGAATTCCGCACCAGCCTCATTTTTGGCGTGCGGCTTCTCAAGAGTAAATTTCTGCATATCCCAGGCGGCTGTCGGGCAACGCTCGGCACACAGCCCGCAATGCACGCAAAGATCTTCGTCTTTCACCATGACGCGACCGGTCTGCGGCAGCACATCGGAAACCAACAGGTCCTGTTCCGGGTTAATGGTGGGCGCGCTCAGGCGACCACGCAGCTCTTCTTCTTCACCGTTCGGTGCGATCGTCAGGCAATCAACGGGGCAAACGTCAACACACGCATCACACTCGATACACAGCTTCTCGGTGAAGACCGTCTGGATATCGCAGTTCAGGCAGCGTTCGACTTCATCGGCAGCCTGCTCGGCGGTAAAGCCCAGCTCAACTTCGATATTCAATTTCGTGAAACGCTCTTTCAGGCCGACGTGTGGCACCAGCAGGCGATCCTGACCGTCATAGTCGTTGCTGTAGCTCCATTCGTGGATACCCATTTTTGCGGAATCCAGTGTCATGCCCTTCGGCATACGCTCAGAAACAGACTCACCCTGACAATGTTTGTGAATCGAGATGGCGGCCTGATGACCATGCTCAACGGCCCAAATGATATTCAGCGGACCGAATGCGGCGTCACCGCCGAAGAACAGACCGGGGCGAGTCGACTCATGCGTTACTTTGTCGACTACCGGCACTTCCCATTTATCGAACTCGATACCAAGGTCGCGTTCGACCCAGGGGAATGCATTGTCCTGACCAATCGCAAGAATTACGTCATCACACGGATAAGTGACGTCACCAACTACACGGGTATCAGTAATACGGCCGCTATCGTCAACGTCGTACTCCATCTCTTCGAAAGTCATACCAACCAGCTTGCCGTCTTCAAGCACGAAGGCTTTCGGCGAACGGTTAATAACAATCTCGACGTTTTCTTCCTCGGCGTCGTCAAGCTCCCAGGCTGAAGCCTTGAAGAAGCCGCGCGGTTTGCGCGCCATGACTTTTACGTCATCCGCGCCCAGCCGCAGCGAGGTGCGGCAGCAATCCATTGCGGTATTACCAACGCCGATAATCAGCACGTTCTTGCCGATCTTCTCGATATGCTCGAACGCAACCGATTCCAGCCATTCAATACCGATATGAATATTGGCATCGGCCTCGGCACGGCCCGGAATATCCAGGTTCTTGCCTTTCGGGGCGCCGGTTCCTACGAATACTGCATCGTAGTCTTCATTGAGCAACTCTTTCATGCTCTCGATCGGATGGCCAAGCTTCAGGTCAACGCCACGATCAACGATCATGTCGATTTCTTCATTCAGAACATCAACCGGCAAGCGGAACGACGGGATGTTTGAACGCATCAAACCGCCGGGGACTTCCAACGCTTCGAAAATAGTGAGGTCGTAGCCAAGAGGAATAAGGTCGTTGGCGACTGTCAGCGATGCCGGACCGGCACCGATCATGGCAACTTTTTTACCTTTACCCGGACCCTCTGCATCGAAGGGAACAAGCCGGTCAGTGATGTCATCACGGTTATCGGCGGCAACGCGCTTGAGGCGGCAAATTGCTACCGGCTCTTCGTCGCCACCTTCAAGGCGTCCACGGCGACAAGCAGGCTCACACGGACGGTCGCAAACGCGGCCCAGAATTCCGGGAAACACATTCGATTTGCGGTTGAGCATGTAGGCGTCAGAAAAACGGCCCTGCGCAATCAAGCGAATGTATCCGGGGACGTCGGTATGAGCAGGACAACCCCACTGGCAATCGACGACTTTGTGATAGTAATTTGGATCTGAAGTATCAGTGGGGCGCATGGCTAAGACTACCGGCTGGTAAGGCTTTGAAATACGTTAATAAAAACCGTTTCGGGGTGACCGTTTTATCGGGACAAACTCGGCTTGTTTTTGACTCTAAAAAAGGGCTCTGATGCAGACTCTGGGACCGCCTGAGGCGAGGCATTATACCTATCTGCCACACAAATAAAATCTACACAAAAACCGAGGCTAAGACACCGTTTTTTTGCCTTCGCTCAGGGACAGTCGCAGCCTCTTCAGAGGCATGGCTCGCCCCCTCAATACCCTGTATATACGGCCGCATTATGCGCCGCAACACCAGAGAACAAATGGCCGGGGACCGCATAAACAAAGGGCTTGGCAAAAGCATCGCCGTGCCCGGGGCTGAATATGTCAAACGGTCTGCAGGCCGTTCGGGGCTGCCCGACTCCACCCTCGGACAGCCACAATTGGCGTTGCGGGCTAGCGCAGTGGCGTTACAGAGGGGTTAAAAATGCGCAAATTCCAGCCCGTTTGCGGGCAGTGCGGACTAGAAAACGGGGTTTCGGGACCAGTTTCGGCCAGCGGCCGGTCAGACAAACTCGAGCCGGCGGCCACCGGCCGGAGCTTCAATCTTGCCATGCCGCCAGACGACGTTACCGCCGACCATCGTCATAGTGATGGTCGACCGGAAGCGCATTCCCTCAAAGGGCGACCAGCCGCACTTGTAGAGAATCTGCTCACGGCTTACTTCCGTCACCCGGTTCATATCGATCAGTGTCAGGTCGGCAATGTAACCCTCGCGAATGAAGCCGCGATCTTTCAGACCGAACACATTGGCAACAGCATGACTGGTTTTGTGTGCAACCAGTTCAATATCGAACCGGCCATCATGCACATGCTCGAGCGCCAGCTGCAGCGCATGTTGCACTAACGGCAAACCTGCCGGCGCTTTGAAGTAAGTGTCGTTTTTCTCTTCGAGAGTATGCGGCGCATGATCAGTTGCAATGACATCGATGCGACCATCAACCAGCGCTTTCAGAATACCTTCACGGTCAGCCGCTGTTTTAATCGCCGGATTGCATTTGATCTGCGTGCCTAACGACGGGTAACTGCTCTCATCCAGATACATATGATGCACACAGGCCTCAGCGGTAATCCTCTTTTCCGTCTCGGGGCCCTTGGCGAACAAGCCAAGCTCTTTCGCTGTTGTGATGTGCAATACGTGCAGGCGCGTATCGTGCTTACGCGCCAGTTCGACCGCATAGGAAGATGATTTGTAGCAAGCTTCAGCCGAACGGATCGCAGGGTGCTCGGTCATCGGCACATCTTCACCGTACGTCTCGCGGGCCGCAGCCTCGTTGGCTTTAATCGTAGGTGTGTCTTCGCAATGTGTCGCAACGAGTACCGGCGAGTCGGCAAAAATCAGCTCCAGCGCCTGCGGATCATCAACCAGCATGTCGCCGGTAGACGCGCCCATAAATACTTTTACGCCGCAGGCCTGGCCGGGCTGTAACGAGCGTATGTCTTCAATATTGTTATTGGTAGCACCCAGATAGAACGCAAAGTTCGCATGCGAACGACCACTGGCGCGGTCGTACTTTGCTTCCAGTTCAGGCAGGTTGACGGTAAGCGGGTCAACGTTAGGCATCTCCATAAAACTGGTGATGCCACCGGCAATCGCCGCGGCTGACTCTGTTGCAATGTCGCCCTTGTGAGTCAGGCCCGGTTCACGAAAGTGCACCTGATCGTCGATCATTCCCGGCAACAGATACTGACCTTCAGCATCAATCACCCGATCACTGCCTTCGGCCGCGATGGACTCACCGATTAACTCAATCCGATCGCCGTTAATTAGCACATCCCGTTCGAGAATCTGCCCTTCATTAACCACATTGGCGTTTTTTATTAGCGTTCTGGCCATCCGGCTGCCCCTGCCTGGTCGTGTTTGTTAACTGTTGGCCGCAAACCGGTCGGTTGCTGCCACCAACTCATGTACTGTGCCCGGTTCAAACGAGGAATGCCCTGCATCCGGCACCACGGAGAACTCAGCCTCCGGCCATGCGCGATGCAAATCCCAAGCCGTCTTCATCGGACACACCAGATCATACCGTCCTTGCACAATCACTGCCGGAATATGCCGGATCGCATCCAGATTGTTCAACAACTGCTCCGGATCATCAAAGAAACCGCGGTTCGCGAAGTAATGCACCTCTACCCGCGCCAGTGCCAGCGCAAACTCGTCCGCGCGGAACTGGGTTACGCCGGCATCCGCCATCTCGAGATTACTGGTGACGCCCTCCCACAAAGACCAGGCCTTTGCTGCCTCCAGCTTTATGGCGTCGTCACTGCCCGTCAACATTTCGTGATAGCAGCGCATAATGTCGTTGCGCCGGTCTTCCGGCACCGGCGCCAGAAAACTCTCCCAGTGATCCGGGAACACATGCGCCGCACCACCTTCGTAAAACCACTTCAACTCAACATCCCGCAGCATAAAGATGCCACGCAACACCAACTCAGTAACCCTTTGCGGATGGGTCTGGGCGTAGGCCAAAGCCAACGTGCTCCCCCACGAACCACCAAACACCTGCCAGCGCTCTATTTCGAGAAACTTCCGCAGGCGCTCAATATCTTCGACCAGATCCCAGGTGGTGTTGTCCTCAATACTGGCGTGCGGGCGGCTCTTGCCGGCACCGCGCTGGTCGAACAGGACAATCCGGTAAACCGCGGGATTAAAAAACCTGCGCGCTGCGGCGTTAATGCCTGCACCGGGGCCGCCATGCAAAAACACCACCGGCTTGCCGTCGGGGTTGCCGCACTCCTCGTAGTACAGCTCATGCAGCGGTGAGACCCGCAGATAGCCACTGTTATAGGGATTTACCGGCGGATAAAGGCCGTTGCGTTTGGTAATACTCATAAGGTTTTCAGTCGCTTCAGCTGGTCCGTCGACAGCGTTGCTGCCGCTCAAAAATTTTCCCGCCCGATTGAACCAGTTCGGGCGGCGACACTCTATAGTGACATTTCAGAAGACATACTATAGAACAGACAGCGGTCAGCTGTATGGCCTATTGCGCCCCTGAGGGGCAACACCGTCAAAACCGGACAACACATAATCATGAATGACAATTCGCTTCGCCACCGCCAGTTTCACTTACGTCAATTACTGCCTGCGCTCGCTATTTCGGCATTAGCCTTTTCCCCGGCCAACGCATCTGCCGAAGAGCTGATTCCCTATCAGGAATTCACGCTCGACAACGGTCTCACACTCATTGTCCACGAAGACCGCAAAGCACCCATTGTTGCCGTTAACGTCTGGTATCACGTTGGCTCGAAAAACGAAGTTGAAGGCAAAACCGGTTTTGCCCACTTGTTCGAACACCTCATGTTTCAGGGCTCCGAGAACTATAAAGCCGAGTACCTGCAAACACTCGAGAACCTGGGAGCCAGCGACTTAAACGGCACCACCTGGTTTGACCGGACCAACTACTACGAGACCGTCCCGAAAGGCGCTCTCGACCGCGTGCTGTTCCTTGAATCTGATCGTATGGGTCACCTGCTGGGCGTTATCGATCAGGCGGTACTGGATGAGCAACGGGGCGTCGTACAGAATGAGAAACGTCAGAGCGATAACCAGCCCTACAACAAGGTCTGGGAACCGATGCTCCGGCAGGTTTTCCCGGGTAACCACCCCTATTCCTGGGAAACGATCGGCTCGATGGATGACCTGAATGCAGCCACTCTGGAGGATGTCCGCGAGTGGTTCAGAACCTACTACGGCCCGAACAATGCGGTCATCGCAGTTGCGGGCGACGTCGATGCTGCCGAAGTTCTCGAGAAAGTGAATCTCTACTTCGGTGATATCCCGCCCGGGCCGCCGTTAAGCAAGATGAGTCACTGGGTGCCGCTACATAAAGTAGACCGGCGCGAAATTATTGAAGACCGTGTTTCTCAGCCGCGCCTTTATATGGCCTGGTCGGCGCCGGCATGGGGCACCGAAGACTCGGTACACATGCGCATGGCCGCCACGTTGCTCGGTCAGGGTAAAAACTCGCGTCTGTATCAACGGCTGGTTTATGAAGACCAGATAGCCACCGACGTAACGCTGGCTACTACTTTCTGGGAGATCGCCGGCCTCACCTACCTGCAGGTTTCAGCCAAGCCCGGCGTGACCCTGGCGGTACTCGAAGCAGCTGCGCGCGAAGAAATCGAGCGGTTTATGAAGAACGGACCGACGCCTAAAGAGCTCAAGCGTGTTAAAGCGCAGTACAAAGCAGCCTTTATCAGCAGTCTGGAAAACATCGGCGGCCAGCCGAGTAAGTCGGCCCTGCTAGCCAAGAACAAGGTATACGGTGGTTCACCGGACTACTACAAGAAGTTCAATGTATGGCGCGACGATGCCACGGCACAGAGCGTCCGCAACGCAACTCGTGACTGGTTAGGTCAGGGCGCGTATATCGCCGAAGTCTTGCCGGTAGAGAAGCTTGCTGCCAACACTCAGGGCTATGACCGCAGTGAGCCGCCGGCTATAGAACCGTTTGAGTCGGTGAACTTTCCGCCGTTCGAACGGCGGGTACTCGATAACGGGCTGACGCTGATCGTTGCCGAACGCCCGGCCATCCCTGCCGTCAATATGCTGATGATGTTCGACGCAGGATACGCGGCAGATCAGTTAGGCAAACCCGGCACGGCCGCACTGACACTATCGCTGCTCGACGAAGGCACCAAAAAACGCAGTGCCTTGCAGATATCCGAGGAACTGGCTTTGCTGGGCGCAAGCGTCAGTGCCAGCTCCGATCTTGATTCAGCCAATGTCAGCTTGTTCAGCTTGCGTGAGACGCTCGATGACGCCCTTGATATCTATGCCGATGTGATCCTGAATCCTGCCTTCCCGGAAGCAGAGATCGAACGCAAACGCTCGCAGTATCTGGCAATCATTCGTCAGGAAAAAACCCGCCCGACCAGCATGGCATTGCGGGTTATGCCAAAACTGATCTACGGCGAAACCCATGCCTACAGCCAACCGCTAACAGGCTCCGGCACTGAGGCTTCGGTCAACTCGATTGCCCGCGACGATCTGACCGGCTATCACGACACATGGTTTACGCCCAATAACGGCACACTGGTCGTGGTCGGCGACATCACGATGGAGGAGATCGCGCCACGCGTCGAGAAGCTGTTCCGCAACTGGAAGCAGGCTGAAGTTCCACAGAAAAATATTGCTGCGGTCGATAATCGCGCCGAACCGTCGCTGTATATCATCGACAAACCCGGCGCAGAACAGTCGATCATTTTTGCTGCCCGGTTGATTCCCGCCAAAGCTGCAACTGATGACGTCGCTATCAAGGCCATGAACAACATCCTCGGCGGGCTGTCTTCATCACGCATCAACATGAACCTGCGGGAAGACAAGCATTGGTCCTACGGTTCGCGCAGCCTGATCATTGATACTCAGGCACAGCGACCGTTTCTGATTTACGCACCGGTACAAACTGACAAGACCTTCGAGTCGGTCAGCGAAATACAGAGCGAACTCAACAGCATCACCGGCTCAAAACCGGCAACAAGCAAGGAACTGGGGCACCTGAAGAACACCATCATCCGCTCGATTCCGGGTGGTTGGGAGACGGGTGGCGCCGTACTCGGCGATATCGCGCAGCTGGTTCGTTTCGGGCTTCCTGACAACTACTGGGATAACTATGCGACAGAACTCGAGCAACTGGGGCTTGATAACATCAGCGCCGCAGCTGATATCGTCGTTAAACCTGAAGAATTGGTTTGGGTGATTGTCGGTGACCGCAGTAAGATTGAGGGCAAGCTCACCGGTGCAGGGCTGGGAGCAATCAAGATTCTTGATGCTGACGGCAATCCCGTCAGCCGCTAACCGGAGTCTTAGCCAAGGGGTTTTGTTATCCGAATGATCGCCGCCGACAAGCCGTCGTACCGCTGGGTTGTTGCAGCCACGGCATTCACTATCTATTTTTTCACTAATGGCATGGCGATCTTCGTGCCGCAAAACCTGTTCCCGCGGTTAATGGAAGAGTTCAGTGTCACCGCCGGTGAAGTCAGCCGGGTGACCTTTGTAACACTGCTGTTCAGCGCATTTTTAGCCCCGCTCGCCGGCTTTCTTATTGATCGCTTCGGTGTGGTGCGAATCATTCGTTTCGGCTTGCTGGTCATGCTGGCTTGCTTCGCACTGTATCCGTTTGTGCAAAGCATTCAGCAGCTGTATGTCATTCACGCCTTCCTGTCACTCGGACTAGTCTGCTCCGGGCTGATGTCGAATGTGGTTTTATTAACCGCATGGTTCAGCAAAGGCCGGGGTTCGGTTGTCGGTCTGTTGGCATCGGGCTCCAGTCTGGCGGGTGCAGCACTACCCCTGATGATTGCCCCTCTGGTACTCGACCCCGAATTCGGTTGGCGCTGGGGTTTCGGCTCCTTAAGTATCGGGTTTCTGGTGTTTGCCTTTCTGCCGGGGTTTTTACTCATGCGCGCCCCGCAGAATGCGGCGCCCACGGGCGAAGCGCCGACTCCGACCGATGGTGTCGAGCTCTCTGAAGCGGTCCGGCATGTAACCCTTTGGGCACTGGCCGTCGGCTCCGCCTGCCTGTGGTTCTGCATTCAGGCAATGAACAGTCAGATCAGTATTTTCTTTGAGCAGGAAGCTGCGCTGACGCCGGGTAAAGCGACGCTGTTGTTCTCTGTTATTTTCTGGTTCAGTTTTTTCGGCAAGTTTCTGTTCGGCGCGGTCAGCGACCTGCTGCCGAAACGTCGTGTCATGCAGATTGCCAGCAGCTTGTTGTTTGCAGGCTGCTTACTGCTGTTCGATTTTAGCGGCTCCGACCTCACGCTCACGCGCAAAGTCGGCCAGCTAACAGCATTCGCGGTGGTTTTCGGTCTCGGTTTCGGCGGCAGTTTTACAATGATTCAGTTGGTTGCCGTAGAAAGCTTCGGACAGCGGGCGCTGGGAAAGATCCTCGGTATTATCGTGTTCATCGACTCCATTGGCGCGGCTCTGGGCACGGCACTAACGGGTCAACTGCGCACATCAACGGGTGATTACACCATACCGTTTATCATGGTATCGGCTGTCGCGCTGGTCGCAGTGGTTGCCGTGAGCATGATCAAGCCTTTACAGAAGCAAAGCAGTTAGGCAAAACTCTCTGCCTGATGATTAAGGCCAGCAACCTGACAAAACACTATGGCAGCCTGACCGCTGTCGACGACCTGTCGTTCGAAGTTACCAAAGGCGAAGTGCTCGGCTTCCTGGGCCCTAATGGTGCGGGTAAAACCACGACGATGAGGATGCTGGCGGGCTTTGTGCGGCCAACCTCGGGAGACGCCGGGATCAACGGGCACTCCGTCCTCACCGAACCTGTAGAGGCCAAGCGCTGCATCGGCTATCTCCCGGAAGGCGCGCCGGCCTACGGTGAGATGAGGCCACCCGAGTTTCTTAAGTTTGTCGCAGCGGTGCGCGGCATTCACGGCAAGGCGGCCCAACAGGCTATCTCGCAAGCCAGCGACAAGCTCGAACTGGGCAGTGTCGCCGAACAGCCTATCGAGACATTGTCGAAAGGGTTTAAACGCCGTGTCGGTCTGGCCCAGGCCATCCTGCATGATCCATCGGTATTGATTCTCGACGAACCCACCGACGGCCTCGACCCTAATCAGAAGCATGAAGTGCGGCGACTGATTAATGAACTGGCGGCAAACAAGACCATCGTTGTGTCCACCCACATTCTCGAAGAAGTCGATGCCGTCTGCACCCGGGCAATGATAGTGGCGCACGGCAAAATCGTTGCCGACGACACGCCACGCAACCTGACAGCCCGGTCGCGCTATCACAACGCTGTCAGCTTGCGCCTCAGTGCTCCGGCACAACTCGATGAAGTTGCCGCAGCATTAACTGAACTACCCGACGTCGCCAGCATTGAAACCGACGCTGCAACACTTACGGTAACCGCATTCCCGGCAGGCTCAGCCGGCATTCTTAACCCTGTCAGCAGTCTTGCCAGCGAGCGCAGCTGGCCTGTCGAACATGTTGAACTGGAGGCCGGGCGCCTCGATGAAGTCTTCAGGGAGCTGACCCGTAAATGAACGAGTCACCGCTTTTTGTCATCGCTCAGCGTGAACTTCGCAGCTATTTCGCGACGCCGCTCGCGTATGTTTTCCTGATGATGTTTCTCGTACTCAGCGGAGTGTTCACGTTTTATCTCGGTAATTTTTATGAGCGCGAACAGGCGGATCTGCAGCCGTTCTTTAACTTCCACCCATGGTTGTACCTGTTTCTGGTGCCGGCCATTTCTATGCGACTCTGGGCTGAAGAGCGGAAGTCCGGCAGCATCGAACTGCTGATGACGCTGCCCGTCACGCCCTGGCAGGCCGTCGCCGGCAAATTTTTCGCTGCCTGGCTGTTCATCGGCGTTGCCCTGATACTCACATTTCCGATCTGGCTTACCGTGAATTATCTGGGAGACCCGGACAACGGCGCCATCGTTGCTGCCTACATTGGCAGCTGGCTTATGGCCGGCGCCTTTCTCGCGGTCGGTGGCTGCGTTTCGGCAGCCAACAACAATCAGGTGATTGCTTTTATTATCACCATCGGTATCGGCTTTGTGTTGCTGCTCAGCGGCTTTCCGTTAGTGCTCGATTTCTTTTCAGGCTGGGCCCCGCAGCTGCTTGTGGATGCTGTTGCCGACTTGAGCTTTCTGACGCACTTCACGAGCCTGAGTAAAGGCGTACTGGACACCCGCGATGTGCTGTATTTTGCCCTCGTCATTGGAACGGGGCTGTATGCCAACGTCGTTGTGCTCGACCTGCAGAAGGCGGACTGACAATGGCTGAAGCTGATAAAACGAACAGGCAGCCGGCTGAACATCGCGCACTTATAGACCGGCTCGGCCTTGTCACGCTGCTCGTCATTTTCGTGCTCGCAGTTTCTGTACTCAACAGCCTGCCCTCTGTGCGCATCGATCTGACGGAAAACAGGCTGTATACGCTTTCAGATGGCAGCCGGGAGATTCTCGCCGATCTCGACGAGCCGCTGCAGATGTACTTTTACTTTTCGGATAAAGCCGCTGCAGATGTACCCGCACTGCGCAACTACGCGGACCGTGTGAGGGATCTGCTGCGGGAGCTCGAGCAACATTCCCGCGGCAATCTCACCGTCACCGTGATCGACCCTCTGCCGTTTTCCGAGGAGGAAGATCAGGCCGCTGCCTACGGTCTGCAGGCCATCACTCTCGGCGGCCCTGACCCGGTCTACTTCGGCCTTGCGGGCAGTAATGCGACCGATGGCCGCGAGATCATCAGCTTCATAGATCCCGCCAAAGAAAGTTTTCTCGAATACGACATCACCAGCCTGATCTATCGCTTGAGTCAGAAAGATAGCCAGACTATCGGGGTGCTCAGCAGCTTGCCGGTGAGCGGCGGCTTCGATGCTGCTACCGGGCAGATGCGTGAACCGTGGACAATCTACAGTGAACTGGAACGGACCTTCGAACTACGCGCGGTGGCAACCGGTGTCACTAGCATCGATGCGGACATTGCCACTCTGCTAATTATTCATCCGAAGCAGCTGAGTGATGCCACACAGTATGCGATTGAACAGTTCCTGTTTCGCGGCGGCCGGGCACTGGTCTTCCTCGACCCCTTTGCTGAAACGGATACGCCTTCTGCAGGCTCGCAGTACCCGGCCGATACACTCAGCATCACGCGCCATTCCCGGCTTGAGCTGCTGGAGCGCTGGGGGATCAGCGTTCCTGTTGACACCATCGTTGCTGACGACCGCTATGCCCTGGCCATCAGCAGCCCGGACGGGTTCCGTCCAATGCGGCATATCGGCCTGTTGGGGCTGACCGCAGAAGCGCTTGATAGTAGTGACATTGCGACGGCCGGACTCGATCAGATTAACCTCGGACTTGCCGGTAGCATCATCGTTGCTGACGAATCGGTAGTTAGCAGTACCGCCCTGTTAACCAGCAGTAATGAAGCGGATGAACTGCCGGCAGCCAGCGTGGTGATGCTACGCAACCCGG
>Ga0209692_10002392_pt1 | contig 20809 bp, 16 predicted proteins | sample tdDd472_FD_187129 | JGI IMG/M metagenome (GOLD analysis project Ga0209692, IMG submission 187129) | Marine sediment microbial communities from the Atlantic coast under amendment with organic carbon and nitrate - tdDd47.2 (SPAdes)... | ecosystem: Environmental > Aquatic > Marine > Coastal >... | reverse complement strand
AGCCGCCGCCCCAGCAGCCGCCGCCCCAGCAGCCGCCGCCCCAGCAGCCGCCGCCCCAGGAGCCGCCGCCCGAGGAGCCGCCGTACCCGCAACCCAAGCAACCGACGGCGGATGGATCCGAAACACCGGCGGATGAGCCCCGGTTGAAGGACGACGGTCAGGTGTGATTTCATTCCACGGCAACGAAACGCCCATAGAGTTTCATTAAGCATTTATTGGAAAGACAGTAATCAGATGGTCGAAACCCGCCGCTCGCTTCCGCAATTGACGGCGCATCTAGGAACATTGATCCGGCAGCGCCTTTGGCTTCAGGTCATCGTCGGCATGTTGCTCGGCGTCGCGGTCGGCATCCTGATCGGGCCGACCAGCGGCTATGTCAGCGCGGAAATCGCCGGTCTGGCGGGGAACTGGATTTCCCTGCCCGGCCGCCTCTTCCTGATCGCCATCCAATTCGTGGTCGTTCCCCTGGTCGTCGCGTCGGTGATCCGAGGCATCGCGGCGGGCGAGTCGAGCGAGGGGCTGGGCGTGCTCGGATCCAAAACCGTGATTTTCTTCCTGTCGACCACGGTCTTGGCGGTCGGCATCGGAATATTGGTCGCCACCGTGATCCAGCCCGGGCAATTCCTGGACGGCATCGCGATGCAGGATGTCATGCAGAACAGCGCCGCCGAAGCGGAGGCCCTGGCCGGCATGGGTGCAGTCAGCGCGCCGAAGGTGCACGATATTCCCGACATCATCATCGGCCTGTTTCCTAAGGATCCCCTCAGCACTTTCGTCAGCGGCAATATGCTGCAAATCGTCATCGCCGCGGCGATCATCGGCGTCGCCTTGACCATGACACCGGGCGATCAGCGCAAACCCCTGCTGGATCTGCTGGCCTCCGTCCAGGCGGCGTGCATGGTGATCGTCGGCTGGGTCATGCGCTTCGCGCCTCTGGCCGTCTTCGGTCTGCTGGCGCATATCACCTCGCGCGTCGGTCTCTCTGCGCTGATCGGGACCAGTGTCTACATGGCCACCGTCCTCGTCGGCCTGCTCCTGCTGCTCATGTCCTATCTGGCGATCGGGTGGTTCGTGGCCGGCCGGTCGCCGCGGCTGTTTTTGAGTGCCGCAAAAGACGTCATGCTGCTCGCCTTTTCGACATCCAGCTCGGCATCCGTCATGCCGCTGTCGCTTTCCACGACCGAACAGAAGCTGGGCGTGCGCCCCGCGGTGGCGCGCTTCGTCATCCCGCTCGGCACTACGATCAACATGGGCGGGACGGCCTTGTATCAGGGGGTAGCGACCCTGTTTCTGGCCCAGGTTTTCGGCATCGAACTCGGCGTGTCCGGTATTCTACTGGTGATCGTCATGGCCACCGGCGCGGCGATCGGGTCGCCGGGCACGCCGGGTGTCGGCATCGTCGTCCTGGCGACGATCCTGACCAGTGTCGGGATTCCGCCCGCCGGCATCGCCATCATCCTCGGCGTCGACCGGCTGTTGGACATGTGCCGAACCGCGGTGAACGTTACCGGCGACATGATCGCCTGCGTCACCATCGACCATCTGTTGCTGAAGGCCGCCGGCATCGAAGAACCGCACCTGGGCAAGGTGGCCACACCGGCCATGCATGCCCCCGATGCACCGGCAACGCCACCGCAACCCGACAAGCCCGCCAGATAGAACCGGATCCCTAATAAATTGATTTTACATAGAGTTCTTCGGGCAGAACCTTCCGCTCATAGTCGGGATTGAAGACGCGGTCCGGCAGATTGACCTGTTCATGCGGGACCTCCTCATACGGAATCTGGTCGAGCAGATTGTGGATGCAATTCAGCCGGGCGCGCTTCTTGTCATTTCCTTCGACGATCCACCAGGGCGCTTCCGGAATGTTCGTCCGCTCCAGCATTTCTTCCTTCACACGGGTGTACCGCTCCCAGCGGACACGCGATTCCAAGTCCATCGGGCTCAACTTCCACTGTTTCATCGGGTCGTGGATGCGCATCAGGAAGCGAAGCTGCTGTTCCTGATCGGTGATGGAGAACCAGTATTTAATGAGCTTGATACCCGACCGCTCCAGCATCCGTTCGAATTCGGGTACGTCGTTGAAAAATTGCTCCACCTGGTCCTCGGTCGCGAAGTTCATCACCCGTTCAACCCCGGCCCGGTTGTACCAGGACCGGTCGAACAGAACGATTTCACCGGCGGCCGGGAGATGCGGCACATAGCGCTGGAAATACCATTGGGATTTCTCGCGTTCCGTCGGCGCCGGCAGGGCCACCACGCGGCAGGTCCGGGGGTTTAGCCGCTGTACCATCCGCTTGATGACGCCCCCCTTGCCCGCGGCATCGCGCCCTTCGAAGATAACCACCAGTTTGTAGCCGGTATGGGTCACCCAGTCCTGCATCTTCACCAGTTCCGACTGCAGCCGCAGCAATTCCCGGAAATAGACCCGCCGGTCAATTGTCGACTGGTGCTTCAGATCCGTAATGGTTCGCAGTTCGCGCGCCACGCGAAGGTCATCGATCTCCATCTCGAGTTCTTCATCGAAGCTGTCTTCCAGTTCCGCATCGACCCAAGATTTGCCTTCGCCGTAGTCTCTGCCTTCGCTCATCGCTTTCACCCTCGACCTTTTCTTGAACGGAAACCGCGCGAGTACCTGCGCCGCACGCAAATACCAGCCTTCGGCTAATGTATAACCGAAGTCTGACAGTTTCATTGCGCTGGATCAGCCGGGCGCGGCGGTCGCTTCGCGGGCTAGCGGAAAATGTAGATCGGGCTGGACCAGGTGAAATGGCCGTCTTCATGGGTGACGCGGACATAGAGCGCGTTGTCCCTGTCGTTCTTCAACACGATACGGCGTTCCAGGATCAAGGATCGGTGCGGATTCTCATCAGGCATCCGGAAGATGCGGATACGGCGGTCGATACCGCCATTGGCGAAGACCATCTCATCCCGGCCGATATCCTTGATCGCGATTTCTTCCTTCACCAATGCGGTATCGATTTTCAGGACACCCGCATCCGGATCGGCCAGGACGGCGTCGAAACCGCCGAAACCGCCCGTGGTCAGCGCGGTCCATTCGACGCGTCCCGGCGCCGTCTGATCGAAACGCTTGTCCAGATTGAACCGGTTGATCGGCGACAGGCCCTCGAAGGTATTTCCGCTCAGTTCCGCGAAGCCGTCCCATATGGTTTCCCGGCCGCGGCCCCGGTATTCGGAGCCTTCCCAAAGGACGCGGATCCGCCGCCCCAGATCGGCCTCCTCATAGGGCCGATAGATTTCCACGGTTTCCAGACCGTTCCTGATGTCGATCCGTTCGATCGGCGAAGCGCCGTTGACGTCGATCCAGAAGGTCACCTCCCCGTCGCCGGATCGCAGGATATCCCCCATCATCGCGCTACGGGTCTTATGGGACGGGGTGTCGCCGAGGTCGGGATTATCCTCGAACGACGTCGCCTCGGTGGCGAAATCCACCCATGTGTTCAGGATCACCCTGCTGCCCGTGGTGCCGTAGTGATGGCGCCGCTTCAGCCCCTCCATGATCCCGGCGCGGGTGAAACTGGGCGCAAGCACGCAGGTCAGGCCGCCATAGGCGCCGAACTTGGTGGCGCCCGGATGCGACGCGCCGGGCCGGCCCTTGTGCCCGTCCGAGTTCGAGACAATGCCGACGCGATAGCCTTGCTCCAAGGCGTCGTCCATCAGCCATTCGAAGGTTCCCCAGGCCGAATGGACTTCCACCGACCGTTCGATCCGCTCGTCATGGGCGATCTTGATATCCGCATAACGCCCGCCGATATGGGCGAACACGGTGCAATCCTCGCCTTTCAGCGCGTCGAACAGATCCGATGCCGAGGTCGCGTCCGTCTCGATATCCGACAAATCGTCCACCAAGGCATGGGATGAACGGTGGATCTGCCGTCCTTCCTGCATGTGCAGGACATTCCGGTCGCCGCCCAGGCCGGTATTCCCGGACCATTCCCAACCCGGAAAAACAATGAACCGGTCGTCTTCGGTAAACTCCTTCGACAGTTCGTTGAGCCACTGCCAGAAAGGTTCCGTGATCTGGAAGTCGTTCCCCTGATGGACGCAGATATCCAAGAATGCCTTGTCGCGCGCGAATTCGTAAAAATCACGGGCCGAGTTCGTGCCGATCGTCTCCTCCGACTGTCCGTGCAAATCGCCCCAATAGGGCAGCAGGGCCGCCTCACCGGCGAAACGGCAGGGATTGCTCTCCGCGACCAGCTTGCCCGCGCCATCCAACAGCGCCACCGTCAGGTCGCCGGGTTCCGAAACGCTCAGCCCGTCCAGGATCAGGCCGAACTTGCCTTTCTCGAACCTCACCGCATCCGGAAGGCCCTCCACCGGCATGCTGGTCTGCAGCCGGAAAGCACCCTCGCACTGGTCGGAAGGATTGCCCCAGCGGTCCTCCCCTTTCAGGCAGAGCCGGAACTTTTCACCCGTGCGGCGCAATGTCGGCAGGATCGCCTTGTAGAGCGCCGGCGGGCCCGGAACGATCTCGATGATCGGCTGTTCCGGCAGTTCGACATAGTTGTAGGTGGCAATGGCGTCGACCAGAACGCGGAATTCGAAAGTCTTCTCGCAAAAGGTTTGCAGACGGATGCCGGGGCTGCCCTGGCGGCGGTCGCCGAACCGGATGATGATCTGGTCGCCCTCGCGCAGGAACCCGCGCACCACCTTGATATAGAGGGTCTTGTCCCATGGCCGGATGTTGCGCTTCATGTCGTATTCGACATGCAGGATCGCCCCGTTCGTCGCTTCCACCGTCGTGTAGTTCGGGGCCGCCGGATCATCGAATTGCGGACGCCCCATATCCGAGGCGAAGCGATGCACGACCTTGATCGATCCGGTATCGTCGATGCCGAAATAACCGGCCGTATAGGTCACGGTGAATTCCTGGTACGACCCTGCTTCGAAGCGCCCTGTCGGGGTGACCGCCGCGCTTCCCATTCGTTCGGGCATGTATGTGGAATGCGGCATCGGACCCTCCCCCTGCTCTGCGCAAATTCTACGCCGGGACCGCGCCGGAACGACGCGGACAGCCATTAGACGGCGCCCGGTCAGCAACCGGGCGGGACGATATTCTCACACGAAAGATTGGGGAAAGGCACCAGGAAATATGCGCGGTCGGCGCGGCGCTTCGTTAACGGCCCCTCAACGGCTTCGCCCGTCACGCATGGCCGCGACCGCCGCCAGGGCTTCCTCGCGCGAGGACAGGATCGTAGGGTCGCCCGCCGCCGCGCGGGCCCAGGGGTCGTCTTCCGAAACCTCAACGAACCGCACCGTTCCCAGGGAATGGGAAACGTTGATCTTCTTCGCCCTGTGCGCGAAGGCGACCCAGGCTTCTGGCCAAATCCGGCATGCGTAATTGACGGCGAAGAACCAATCCTGGTTCGTCGCCTCGATGATCCTGTCGGCGACGTCGAAGAATTCGTTCACCACGGCGGGACTGGAAAACTCAAGGCCGGACAGGTCGATTTCGATCAACCGATCCGCCTCGTTCACGCGCAGCCTCTTGGTGTGTTCCGACGGCGGCGGGCTGTTCGCTTCCGCGGCGTCACGGTCGGCATAGACCGTGTCGCCTAGGTGCCGGACGCTTGCCTCCAACCGCGCGCATCCGCGCAACGCCGCTTCGGCAAAGCGGACGCGCTCGTCTTCCGGCAGGTCCGGATAGTCGCGCAGGATTTCCAACGCACCGCGCATTGCCGTCAGCGGCGACACGAAGTCCTCTTCCAACTTCGTGCTGAGCGCTAGAGTCTCCTGGCGCGGCGACTGTTTGTCGGTCATCCGCTGGCACTCCGGAGGGTTGATCAGATCGCCAGATATTGCTGGCGAAGATCGGCGTTATCCAGAACTTCCTGGGCCTTGCCGTCAAACACGACCTGCCCCATGTCCAGGATAATAGCACGATCCGCCAGATGCAGCGCGGCAATTGCATTCTGTTCCACGATGATCGTGGTCATGCCGAGATCCTTGATCTGCTCCAGAGTCCTCTCAATTTCCTGCACGATGACCGGGGCCAACCCTTCGTAAGGCTCATCGAGCAGCAGCAGCTTCACGTCGCGCGCCAAGGTGCGTCCGATGGCCAGCATCTGCTGCTCACCGCCGGAAAGCGTCGTGCCTTCCTGCATGCGCCGTTCGCCCAGCCTTGGGAACAATTCGTAGATACGTTCGATCGACCACCCGATCGGCGGGGCGATTTGGGCCAATTTCAGGTTCTCTTCGACAGTCAGCCCCTGGATGATGCGCCGGTCTTCCGGCACCAGGCCGATACCGATCTGCGCCGCCTGGTGGGCCCGCATCTCGTGCAGGGGCTTATGGTCCAGCCAGATTTCCCCGTGTTTCAAGGCCGGGTCGTCGACCCGCGCGATCGCTCGCAATGTGGACGTTTTCCCGGCGCCGTTACGCCCCAGCAGTGCGACGATCTCGCCTTCGCGGATATCGAAGCTGACCCCTTGGACGATGTAGCTTTCCCCGTAATAGGCATGGATGTCCCAGCAGGAGAAATACGCCGCCTGACCGCCTTGCGAATAAACGGGCTTCTTGACGGGCGCGTGCCCGGAAAAGGCTTCTTCCCTGATGAGGCTGCCGGATTTCGTTGCAGTTTCCATTTTCTTCTCCACCTATCCAAGCGCGCTTAGAGATGAGCGCCGCCCAGATATGCTTCTTGCACCCTGGGATCGCCTTTGATTTTTTCGGGCAGGTCTTCGACGATGACGGTACCTTGCGCCAAAACGCTGATCTTGTCCGCAAGAGAGAACACGACATGCATGTCATGTTCGATCACCACCATGGTGACACCGCGCTCCGCGATCCGCTTCATCAGATCGATGGTGTTGTTGGTGTCCGCGCGCGCCATGCCGGCCGTCGGCTCATCCAGCAGCAGAAGTTTCGGCTGCTGAACCAGGCACATGGCAAGTTCCAGGCGCCGCTTGTCGCCGCGGGACAGCTGCCCGGCGATGTCGCCGGCCTTTTCGGCCAGACCGACATCGGCGAGCATGTCCATCGCCATGTCCCTTAGTTCGCTCTCGCTCGAAACGGACATCCAGGCATTCATCCTGAAGGAACCGTCGCGTTTGGCGAAGGCGGGGATCACGACGTTTTCCAGCAGTGACAGATTGCCGAAAATCTCGGGCGTCTGGAACACACGGCTGACGCCCAACTGGTTGATCTGATGCGGCTGAATGCCGAGCAGAGAGCTCCCATCGAACATCACGGACCCGGTATCCGGTTCCAACCGCCCGATGAAGCAGTTGAGCAATGTCGACTTGCCGGCGCCGTTCGGGCCGATAATGGCGTGCACCGTTCCCGCATCGACTTGCAGATTGACGTTGTCCAACGCCTTAAGCCCGCCAAAGCGCTTGTTAACATTCTCGACTTTAAGAATAGCCATAGCGCCGTCCCCCCTATTCCGCAGCCGCGGGTGACGGCGAACCGCCGTCCCGGCCGCCCATGCGGTTCTTCACGAGATTCCTGATCCGGTTGAAGCCTTCCATAAGGCCGCCCGGCAGGAAGATAACGATGATCATGAACAGAGCACCCAGCGTGAGATGCCATCCTTCCCCCACGAACAGGGAGGAGAGGCCCACCATGATATGCTGCAGGGTCTCCGGCAGGAAGTCGAAGAGGCTCATCAGGATGCCTTCGTTGAAGGCCGAGAAGATGTTCTCGAAATACTTGATGGCGCCGGCACCGATGACCGGGCCAAGCAAGGTCCCCGCACCGCCCAGGATCGTCATCAGAACCACTTCGCCGGATGCGGTCCACTGCATGCGTTCGGCCCCTGCCAGCGGATCGGTTACGGCCATCAGCCCGCCGGCCAAGCCGGCATACATGCCGGAGATCACGAAGGCCGCAAGAGTATAAGGACGCGTGTTGAAACCGGTGTAGTTCATCCGGTTCTGGTTGGACTTGATCGCCCGCAGCATCATGCCGAACGGCGAGTTGAAGATGCGCATCGAGATGAAGAAGCAGATGATCAGGACGATGCCGCAGAAGTAGAAGCCGGGATAACCTGTCATGTCCAAGCCGAACAGGTCGGAGGACGGCAGCACGGCGCCATAGTCGCGGCCGAACATCACATCCAGAGCCCGCGGATCCGACTGCGTCAGCTGCAGGCCGGTTTCACCGTTGGTGATCGGCGTCAGCACCGAATAGGCCAGATTGTAGCTCATCTGCGCGAAGGCCAGCGTCAGGATCGAGAAGTAGATACCGCTTCGGCGCAGTGAAATGAACCCGATGATGGCGGCGAAAAGCCCCCCCATGATCGTCGCGAAGATAACCGCGGGGATCGGATTCATGCTGAGCAGTTTGAACGTCCAAACCGCCGTGTAGGACCCCATCCCCAGGAAGGCGGCGTGCCCGAAGGACAGATAGCCGGTCAGACCGAAGAGAATATTGAAGCCCATCGCGAAAATTCCGAAGATCGCGAACTTCTGCAGCAAATCCGGATAGCCCGCGCCGAACGGCTCGAGGATGATCGGGCCCGTCAACACGGCGGCAGAGAAGCAAAGAAGAAGCAGTAGGTCCTTCTTGTCCATTGAGAAGATGTTCATGGCTTAGTGCTCCATCACGCCTTTGCGACCCATCAAACCGCGCGGACGCACCAGCAGAACGGCGACGGCGATGAGATAGATGATGATCTGGTCGATGCCGGGAAGGATGTCCTTCACCTCGTTCATCGATGCGAAGCTTTGCAGAATCCCGAGCAGGAACCCTGCCGCGACAGCCCCCGTGAGCGACCCCATGCCGCCGACCACGACGACGACGAAGCTGAGCACCAGGAAATCCATTCCCATGTGATAATCGGGACTTAGGATCGGCGTATACATGGCGCCGGCCAAACCGGCGACGATCGCAGCAATCCCGAACACGATGGTGAAACGCCGGTCGATGTCGATACCGAGCAGCCCCACTGTTTCGCGGTCCGCCATGCCGGCGCGGACGACCATCCCGAATGTCGTGAACTGTAGGAAGGCGAACACGGCCGCGATGACGGCGGCGGAGAATAGGAAGTAGATCAGGCGCCACGCGGGATAGACGACATTGCCTGCGTCAAATCCGAGCATAATGCCGAAATCAATCATGCCCCGCGCGGCATCGGGCGCCGGCTGCGGGATCGGGTTTGCGCCAAACTGCGCCTTGACGATTTCCTGCAACACGATGGCCAACCCGAAGGTGACCAGGATCTGCTCTGCGTGCGGACGCTTGTAGAAGAAACGGATCAGGCCTCGCTCCATCGCAACGCCGACCAGCAGCATGACCGGTACGGCAATCAGGATGGACAAGGGAACGGAATAATCCAGGACCGTCGCCCCCAAATCACCGAACCATACTTCGACGAAGGGCTGCCGGATTTCCATCGGCGTGCCCCATGCGGTCAACTGGTTCGGGTCTTCAGTGATCTTTTCCAGGCTCAGGATCGCCTTCACCGACACGGCGCAGAAGGCCCCAAGCATGAACAACGCGCCATGCGCGAAATTCACCACGCCGAGCGTGCCGAAGATGATCGTGAGGCCGAGAGCGATAAGGGCGTAGGCCCCACCTTTGTCCAAGCCGTTCAAAATTTGCAGCAGGATTGCGTCCATGGGTTAGACCTCCCCAGGAATGGCCATGAAAGGATGGTCGCCCCCAAGGCAGTGGGGACGACCATCGTTCTAACGGCGAAGTAGTTTAGGAGGCGCCGTCGTTATACGGGCCCAGTTCGCCGCCAAGCAGTTCGGCCGGATATTCGACCTGCGAACGCGGCGTGACTTCAACAACTTCGAGAAGGTCGAACTTGGAAGTCGGGTTTTCCTTACCCTTCACGACCAAGACGTCCTTGAAGCACTGGTGGTCGGACGCGCGATAGGTGGTCGGACCGTTGCCGAGACCGTCGAAGTCGAAGCCTTCCAGGGCCGCACCGACGCCCGACGGGCGGAAGGTACCGGCACGCTGGCAGGCATCGGCATACAGGATCGCCTGCGCGTAGCAGGTTTGCGCCGCCTGGCTGGGCGGGAAACCGTACTTCTGGCCGAAGGACTTAACGAAAGCCTTGGAGCCCTCATCCTGCAGCGACCAGTGCCAGTTCGTGGACCCGAAGATGCCCTTCACGTTCTCGCCGGCACCCTGAGCCATCAGACGGCTATAGAGCGGAACGACGATCGCGAAATCCTTGCCGTTGACCTGCTTGTCGCGCAGACCGAACTGAACGGCCTGGGTCAGCGAGTTCACCATGTCACGGCCGTAGTGGTTCAGCACCAGCACGTCGGCGCCGGAATTCAGAACCGGCGTGATGTACTGCGAGAAGTCACCCGCGCCGAGCGGCGTGCGGACCGCCGCGGCAGTCTTCCAACCCAAGGCTTCCGTGTACTTGATGATCGAGCCTTCCTGCGACCAGCCCCAGGTATAGTCGGCGGTCAGGTGGTAGGCGGTACGATCGGTGCCGTAGTTGTTCTTCAGCACCGGCGCGAGAGCCGCACCGGACATTTCAGTGTTGAAGAAGTGACGGAAACCGTTGGCGCGCTTGTCCTTACCGGTCGTGTCATTGGAGTGGGTCAGACCGGCCATGAAGATGACGCCGGCATCCTGGCACAGGCCCTGAACCGCAATCGCGACACCCGACGAAGAACCGCCGGTGATCATGATGGCGCTGTCCTTCTCGATCATCCGCTTCGCGCTGGCGCGGGCGGCGTCGGACTTGGTCTGCGTGTCACCGGTAACGAAGACGACTTTCTTGCCGTTGACGCCGTTGCCCTGCAGGGCCTTCGACGAGAACGTGTTCAGCATGCCGCCGTCGCCTTCACCGTTGATATGCTCAACGGCCAGTTCGTAAGCGCGCAATTCGTCCGCGCCTTCGTCGGCATAGGCGCCCGTCTGCGGGACGTTGAAGCCAAACGTAACGGTGCTGCCTTTCGGCTCGTTCAAGTAACCTGCGGCCCAGACATTGCTGGTGAACATGGTCGGCAGGGCCAACCCGGCGCCAGCGGCGGCCGAGCCTTTCAGCAGCCCACGGCGACTGATGTCAAATTTGCTCATTAAAGGATCTCCCTTTGTGCGTTTCCCCGTACTTCTTGCCGAAGACGGGCAACGCCATAGGCGGTCCGCATTCGGCTAGGGTGACAAACCACCCAGCGACACACTGCCTGTAACCTGTAAAAATTTCAATAAATTGTTGACCTGTAACGATTTTTTAGTAAATAATTTATTGTGCAAGCGCACAATACTGTAAATGATTGACTGGGCCCTGTTGTTAACCCCAAACCGCGTAAGGAAAATCCAGCAATGGTCGACACCATCGTTGGCACACGAATCCGGCAGCGGCGCCGCGAAATCGGCATCACTCAGGCGGAACTCGCCCGGCAGGTCGGCATTTCGGCGTCCTACTTGAACCTGATTGAATGGAACAAACGGCGTATCGCGGGCTCGCTCTTACGGAAAATCGCCGATACCCTGAACCTTGCGATCGAGGAGTTGGACGGCGCGTCCGAACACAGGCTGCACGAGACCCTGGTCGAAATCGCCCATTTGCCGTCCCTGCAGGCTCTGAATATAGAAGGCCACCGGACCAGCGAATTGATCGGCCGCTTCCCGGGCTGGGCCAGATCGCTGGCGGCCATGGCCCGCGCGGAGCATGAGGCGTCGGCGCGCGCCCAGACGCTTTCCGAACGCCTGTCCAACGACCCGTTCCTGAACGAATCCGTCCATCGGATGCTGACCAGGATCGCATCCATTCGGTCCGCCTCGGAAATTCTGACCGATTTTCAGGATATCCCTGAAGACCGGAGGGACCGTTTCCACAGCATCATCTACGAGGAAAGCCGGGCCTTGTCGGAAATCGGGGAAGCCCTGGCCGTCTATCTGGACAAGGCGGAGGAGGAAAACCGCATTCTAACCCCGATCGATGAGGTCGAGGCCCTGTTCACCGCGAAGGAGAACCATTTCGCGGAAATCGAGGAATTCGCCGAAAAATTGACCTCGCACTTGACGGGCCCGCATCCGGTATCGCGCCATGCCAAGGCGCGGGAACTGGTACAGGAGCATTTGAGCGGGCTGATCAAGGAACTGATCCGCAGCCACAACGAGATCGAAACCGCGGCGGCCAGAAGCAGGGCGAACCAGGCCCTTACCGATTACGCCGTCGGCGCCATCCTGATGCCCATGAAGGCGTTTCAAGGCATCTCCGCCGAACTGCGTTACGATATCGAGGCTCTCTCGGATGTCTTCTCCACGGGGATCAATGCTGTCTGCCACCGTCTCACCGCCTTGCCGCGCAGCGGGAACGTGCCGCGCTTCGGGTATTTTCGCGCCAACGCCGCCGGCACGATCATCGAAATGCTGGGATTGTCCGGCTTGGCCATCCCGCGATATGCAGCCGCCTGTCCGTTATGGGTGCTCTACCGGGCGCAACAGTCGCCGGAGACGGTCATCCGCCAGCGCGCCCTGTTTCCGTCGGGCGCGCGTTTCGTATTCGTGGCGCGCGCCAGAAACACCGGACCGTCCGGGTTCGGAAAGCCGCGCCACTATGTAACGGACATGCTCGCCGCGACCGAGGCGGACGCGCAACGCACGGTTTACGCGGCGGAAGCCAACGCACCGGTGGAGGAGGTCGGTCCCAGTTGCCGTCTTTGTCCCCGCCGGAACTGCCTGCATCGCGTGGAAGACCCCTTGGCGGCCTAGCCAAATGCGGTAGCCGGGACTTTGCGCGAATATCGTGGATTGCAGCGCGGGAAAAAGTGCCGATAATCAGGCGACGGTCGACAAAAAAATAAGATGGCCGAAGTTCGGGAGGATACTCGGGAATGACGAAACGCGTCCTGTTGGCGGAGGACGAACCCAATATCGTCGAATCGCTAACGTTTCTTCTGGAAAGAGCGGGTTTTGAAGTGGGGGTTGAGACGGATGGGCGAAAGGCGCTCGATTCCGTTTTGGCAAACGTTCCGGACGTCCTCGTCCTGGACGTGATGTTGCCGGAGCTTGACGGCTACGAAATCCTCCGCCGCCTGCGCGCGGACCAACGTGCGGAATCTCTGCCGGTGCTGATGTTGACCGCGAAAGGTCAGCGCGAGGACCGGGAGACGGCTTTGGAATGCGGCGCGGACCTTTTCATCACCAAGCCCTTTGCCAATGCCGAATTGGTTGCCGCCGTGGAACGGCTCGCCGCGCAGGGTTCCGCCTGACGGGAGGCCGCATGCCGTGACCGACCGGGCCGATCTGCAGATATCAAGGCGGGAAACGCGGGACCGGTCCATGGTCCTCCTGATCGTCGGCGCGTCGCTGCTGATGCCGCCCGTCGCCGGCATCTTCCTGCTGGACGGGACCGTCTTCGGTATCCCGTTCTTGATCTTCTACATTTTTGCGGTCTGGCTCGCGCTGATTATCGGCGCCGCCATTCTGGCCAAGCCGCTCGGGCGGATGGATTATAGACCGCAACGGAACGTGTCTTCGGACACGGACCACTGATGCTTTCCACCGACATCCTGCTATTCGCTTGCCTGGGTTACGTGGCCCTGCTCTTCGCCGTCGCCTTCATCGTCGACCGGCGGACCAGGACGAATCCGATGCGATGGCTGCAATCGCCCATCGTCTACACGCTGTCGATTTCCGTCTACTGCACGTCATGGACCTTCTATGGCGCCGTCGGGTCGGCGGCGCGGAACGGTCTGGAGTTCATTACGATCTATCTCGGCCCGACGCTGGTCTTCGTCGGTTGGTGGTGGTTGCTCAGAAAACTGGTGCGCATAGGCCGCGCCCACCGCATCACCTCGATCGCCGACCTGATTTCGTCGCGCTATGGCAAGAGCCCCAGCCTCGCGGTCCTGGTGACGGTCATCGCGGTGATCGCAACGACGCCCTATATCGCGCTGCAGCTGCAATCCGTGACGAGAAGCTACCAGGTCATTGCCGGCGAAGTCGATGAAGTCACGACGGCCTTCTGGGTCGCGGCCGGCATGGCGTTGTTCACCATTCTATTCGGCACCCGCAACCTGGATGCCAACGAACGGCACCATGGCGTCGTTTCCGCGATCGCGCTGGAAGCCATCGTGAAACTGCTGGCCCTGATCGCGGTTGGCATCTTTGCCGTCTATGGCGTGTCGGACGGGTTCGGCGACATCTTCGCCGACGTTCCGGAGGAATTCATCCGCGGGACGGAAGGCGTTTTCGGACCGCGATGGGTCGCGATTACGTTCCTGTCCGCGACGGCCATTATCTGCCTGCCGAGGCAATTTCAGGTGACCGTGGTGGAAAACATCAAGGAAAGCCATCTGACCACGGCGTCCTGGCTGTTCCCGCTTTATCTGTTCGGGATGACGCTGTTCATCATGCCGATCGCGATCGTCGGCACGAAGGTCATGCCCGCGGGGGCCAATCCGGACCTCTATGTCCTGACCCTGCCCCTCGCTGAGAACCGCCATGAACTGGCCTTGCTGGCGTTTCTCGGCGGCTTTTCCTCAGCCACCTCCATGGTGATCGTCGCCGCTATCGCCGTTTCCACCATGGTGTCGAACCATATCGTCATGCCGGTCGCCTTGCGGCTGCTGCCCGGCGACCACCCCGTCAGCGGCGACGTCCGCAACCTGCTGCTGGTTTCCCGCCGGTTCAGCATCGCCGCTATTCTCGGGCTGGGTTTCCTCTATTTCCAAGGCAGCGGCGGATCCGACGCCCTGGCCGCCATCGGCCTCATCGCTTTCGTCGGCGTCGCCCAATTCCTGCCCAGTCTGGTCGGCGGCATTTTCTGGCGCGGGGCCACGCAAAAAGGCGCGCTGGTCGGGTTGATCATCGGTTTCGTCCTGTGGGCCTACACATTCTTCCTTCCGAGTTTCGGCGGCGAGTTGCTGTTGACCCAGGACGTCTTGAAGAACGGCCCCTGGGGGATTGAACTCCTGCGCCCGCAAGCGCTGTTCGGTTTGGCGGGGATGGACCCGCTGGTTCATGCCGTGTTCTGGAGCGTCGGCATGAACGCCATGTCCTTCGTTCTGATATCCAGCCTGACGCGGCCGAACGATCTGGAACGCCTGCAAAGCACCTTGTTCGTCGATGTGTACCGTTCCTCCGGCGGTGGAACCTCCCGAACGAATGTCGGTACCGCCGATTCCGAGGATCTGTTCGTGCTGGCGCAACGGATCCTCGGCACCGAACCCGCCCGGCGCCTGTTCGACGAAATGGCTGCCCAGCAGGGAACGGATGCCGGCCTGCCGCACGCGACGGACGCGGTCATCGCACGGTTGGAGCGGGAACTGGCCGGCTCCATCGGGGCGGCCTCCGCCCATGCCATGGTGACCCGGATCGCCGGGCAGGAATCGGTCGGCATCACCGAGTTGATCGACATCGCCGACGAGACCCAGGAATTGATCGAGACATCGCGCCAATTGGCCGAAAAGTCGGCCGAACTGGAACACGCGGCGCAGCAGCTTCGCAATGCGAACGAAAGGCTGAAGGCCTTGGACGCGCAGAAGGATGAATTCCTCAGCCAGGTCAGTCACGAATTGCGGACGCCGATGACCTCCATCCGATCGTTCTCGGACATCCTCGTCAGCGATGACAACCTCTCGTCAGACGAGCGCGACCGCTTCGTTGCGATCATTCAGAACGAGAGCCTGCGCCTGACCCGCCTGCTGGACGAGTTGCTGGACATGAGCAGGCTCGAAGCCGGAACGGTGAGCCTGGAATTGGAGCGGATAGAGGTGAACCAGGCGGTCACCGGCGCGATCGACGCCGTCTCCGGCATGACGCGGAACAAGAATGTCGGGGTCAGGGTCGCGCCGGCGGCGGAAGGCACCTTGATCCGCGCCAATGATGACCGCCTGCGCCAGGTGCTGATCAACATCCTGTCCAACGCGGTGAAATACAATACGGCGGCGATGCCGACCATCCGCATCGTTTCCACGGTCAAGAACGACAAGGTCTGGATAGACATCGTCGACAATGGCGGCGGCGTGACGCGCGCCGAATCTTCGATGATCTTCGAGAAATTCGCCCGCGGCGCGCGCGCGGACCGGGACCAAGGGGCAGGACTGGGCCTGCCGATCAGCCGGGCGATCATGCGGGCCATGAACGGCGACCTGACGATCGAATTCGCCCGCGACGGGACCAGCTTCTTCCGGTTGAGCCTGGGACGCGTGAAATAGCCCCGGAGATTGAGCTAGGCCCCTACGGGTTCGCGGGACGCCGGACTGCCGGCGCCCCAAACCTCGTTCCCTTAGGCGTGGTGGCCGATCTCGCCTTCCGTGAACAGGTAATCACGCAGTTCATGTTCGAAATCGGCATTGTTGCGCCGGATCCACTCCAGCACCATCGCGGCGTGCTCCATCTCTTCCCGCATGTTGTGGAGCAGGATTTCCTTCAGCGCGGGATCGTCGCAATCGTCCGCGCGCTGGCGGTACCAATCCACGGCTTCCAACTCCTCCATCAGGGAGACGATGGCGTGATGCAGGTGAATGGTATCCTTGGACAGGCGTTCCCGAGGCGCGTGAAGTGAGTCGCTGGCCATTGTATCGTTCCCTTCGTGAAGGTGAGGTTTGTTCGGAGCCGGAAGGCTTGTCCCGGAACGATACCCGAAAGCGCCGGGAGGGTTCAAACCGCAATCACCCGCCAATTGTCGCATAGGCCTTTCGGCCGGATCGTTTCCGCTGCTGCGGTGAATTCACCTTTATCCCTTTTGCGATTGGAGAGACCGAGCCCGGTCGATAGTCTGCCCCTTCTTCGGATACAGACAAAAAGCAGGCGCCCATGACGACGGACCAGAAACCGGCATCCCCTTTTCTCGAGGAAGACGAAGACATCCGGGCGATACGGGAAAGCGTGCGCGCCCTGTGCGCCGATTTCCCGGGCGAATACTGGCGGGAAAAAGACCGCGAGCAGGCTTATCCCGGCGAATTCGTGAAGGCCCTGACGGAAGCCGGCTTCCTGGCCGCTTTGATCCCGGAAGAATACGGCGGCAGCGGCTTGGGACTGACCGAAGCGGCGGCCATCATGGAGGAGATCCAGAAATCCGGCTGCAACGGCGCCGCCTGCCATGCGCAGATGTATATCATGGGCACCATCCTGCGGCACGGAAGCGCTGAACAGAAAAGCAAATGGCTGCCGCAGATCGCCTCCGGCGCCCTGCGTCTGCAGGCCTTCGGCGTGACGGAACCGACCAGCGGTACGGATACTTTGAGCCTGCGCACGACCGCGGTCCGGGACGGGGACCATTATGTGGTCAACGGCCAGAAGGTCTGGACTTCGCGCGCGGAACATTCCGACCTGATGCTTCTGCTCGCCCGCACGACCCCGAAGGACCAGGTGCAGAAGAAGGGCGAAGGTCTCAGCGTCTTCATCGTCGATATGAGGGAGGCGGTCGGCAACGGCCTGACGATCCGGCCGATCCGGGCGATGATCAACCACGCGACGACGGAGGTCTTCTTCGACAATCTGCGCGTTCCAGCGGAAAACCTTGTCGGGGAAGAGAACAAGGGCTTCCGGTATATCCTGGACGGCATGAACGCGGAACGCACGCTGATCGCCGCGGAGTGCATCGGCGATTCACGCTGGTTCATCGAAAAGGCGGTGGGCTACGCCAACGACCGGCATGTCTTCGGCGGCCCGATCGGCCGCAACCAGGGCATCCAGTTCCCGATCGCCAAGGCCTATGCCGCGACCGAAGCGGCCGACATGATGGTGCGGAAGGCCGCCGCGCTGTTCGATGCCGGCAGGTCGATCGGCCCGGAAGCCAACATGGCCAAATACCTAGCGGCCGAAGCGTCCTGGATGGCGGCCGACATGTGCCTGCAGACCCATGGCGGTTTCGGTTTCTCGGAAGAATACGACGTGGAACGGAAATTCCGCGAAACGAGGCTCTATCAGGTGGCGCCGATTTCGACGAACCTCATCCTTTCCTATGTTGCCGAGCACATTCTCGGCCTGCCCCGTTCCTACTGAGGGCCAGGCGATGAGCGGTGGACCCCTGGAAGGATTGCTGGTCGTCTCCATGGATCAGGCCGTGGCGGCGCCCTATGCGGCATCCCGCATGGCCGAAGCAGGTGCGCGCGTCATCAAGGTCGAGCGCGAAGGCGGCGATTTCGCCCGCGGCTACGATGAGGCCGCCCAAGGCGAAAGCTCCTATTTCGTCTGGCTGAACCGCGGCAAGGAATCCATCGTCCTCGACATCAAGAAGCCGGAGGACGCGGACCTCCTGCATGCGATGATCGCGAAGGCCGACGTCTTCATCCAAAACCTGGTTCCCGGCGCCGCCGAGCGCGCTGGCTTCGGTTCCGCGGATTTGCGCGCCAGGCATCCGCGGCTGATCACCTGCGACGTTTCGGGATATGGGGAGGAAGGCCCCTATCGGGACATGAAGGCCTACGACCTGCTGATCCAGGCGGAGACGGGTTTGGCTGCCATCACCGGAAGTCCCGAGCAACCGGGCCGCGTCGGCGTTTCCATCGTCGATCTGGCCGCCGGGATGCAGGCCTATAACGGAATCCTGCAAATGCTGATTCAACGGGGTCGGACCGGCAAGGGCGGCGGCATTTCGGTTTCGCTGTTCGACGCCATGGCCGACCTTATGACCGTTCCCTTCCTGCATCAGGAACAAACCGGCAAAGCACCGAAGCGCGTGGGTATGAACCATCCCTCCATTGCGCCCTATGGCGCCTATCGGTGTTCCGACGGGAAAGAGGTCGTGATTTCCATCCAGAACGAACGCGAATGGAAGCGGCTCTGCGAAGAGGTTCTGGGCGACGCGTCCCTGGCGCAAGACGAGCGCTTCAGAAACAATGTCGCCCGCGTCGCGAACCGTCCGGCTCTCAACGCCATCATCGATGGCGTATTCGGCGCCCGCACGCGCGACGAGGTGACGGCCATGCTGGCGAACGCGAAAGTCGCCTTCGGCGCCCTCAATTCGGTGGAGGACCTGACCCGTCATGTCCAGTTGCGGCGGGTCACGGTCGAGACGCCCGCCGGGCCGATTTCCATGCCCGCCCCGCCGGTCATTCAAACCGACGGCGCCGTGCCGCGCGGTCCGATCGCGGGCATCAATCCCGGCCGTGTGCCCAGGACCGGGGAGCATACCGAGGCCCTGCGGGCGGAATTCGCGCCCGGGAAAGCCTAGGCCCGGTCAGTAATCCCACTTGAAATTCACGCCGGCGTTGGAGCTCGTCTGTCCGGATTCCGTCGTGACGGAGATATTCGGGGTCACTTCGACCTCCACCGTCACACTGCTCGATCCGGGCGCCGCGCCCTGCTTCGCCCCGACGAAGACGCCTTCGGCGACATAGCTTCCCGCCTTGACCGCCGCGGCATCGCCCGACGTATCCACTTCGAGCACATCCACACCGACGAAATCGCGGATCGTGCCCAGAACGTCCAGCCCGCTGCCGCCGCCTGCGAGTTCCGAGGCGGATGCCGCCAATTGCGCAGCCTCCAGCGGGCTTAGGCTGGAGGCCGTCTTGCCGAACAGCAGCCGGCTCAGCACTTCGTCTTCCGGCAAGGGCGGTTGGGATTCCAGTTTGATCTCCGGCTTGCTGGACGGCCCTTCGAGCAAGGCGATGACGGTAATGTCGTCACCTTCATGAACGCCGCGGATTCCGAGCATGGGATCGATCGTTTCGCCGCCGAAGAACTTGATGGTCGATTGATCCAGGGTGAACCCCTTGCCGATGACGTCGATCCGCCCGCGCCGCGCGGCAAGACCGCCGGACACGATCGGCTGCTTTGCCGTACCGGTCACCTTCACATTTCCCTGCCATTCGGAATCAAGGCCGCGGCCCCGCACGAAAATCTGACCCGGCGCGTCGATGGTAAGGTCGAGCGCGATCCTAGAAGGCTCTGCCGCCTGCGAAGGCCCCGGTCCGTCCACCGATCCGTCCTCCACATCCAGCTTGGCGATGCTGGGGGGCAGCGCGACGCTCAGGTTGACCTCCGCCCGGCGGATAAGGACCTGGCCCTGTACGAGCATGCCGTCATCCTGCTGGCCGACCTTGATATCCGCATCCACATCGGCCTTCACGGCATCGCTGTTGACCACCCGAAGCGCCTTCAGCTTGGTTGCGATATCGAAGACCGGCCGGCCCCCGGCCAGACTGCCTTTGCCGCTGATCCCGAAACCGCCGCCATAGGGGTCTTCCCCGGTCAGACTCTCAAGCACCACATCTTCCCCGGAGAAGCGCACACGGCCTTGGATATTCTTGATCAATGTGCCCTGCACCAGGTGTTCGTATTCTCCGTCCCGTAAGGCCGTTTCGCCCTGTATCGCGGGATTCGCGGGCGTTCCGCCCAACTGCACGTCCACCGTCAGCAAGCCGGTCGCGGTATGTTCCGGCAGGGGAAGATAGGGCCAGATTTCCCGCAATTGGATATCGGCCTTCACCAGCCCCTCAAGCGTCCCCTCCTGGTTCAGGACAGCGCCCGGCTGGACAAGGGAAACGGCGAGGGGCACCCCGCCCCGGATATCGACCTTGTCCAGTCCCGTGCCGGCGGTCCGCGCTTCGAAACGCACACGGTCCCCGGCGACATCGCCGCCGACCGTCACATCGATGCTGACATCCTTGTCCAAATCCTCGCTGCGCAACCCGGTCGCGGAAATGGAAAATCCACCGGCCACCGGCCCGTTCGCCTCGCGCAGGTCGGCCTTCGCGTTCAGGGTTCCCTCAACGCCCGACTGGCCCTGCATCTCCGCAAGGGGGCCGATCGGAATATCAAGGGCGTCGAGCGACAGACGCGCCGTTCCGCCGGCGCGTCCATAGGCGGCCGTCACCGTTCCGGAGAGAACGGACAGGTCCACGGCGGCGGAAAGCGCATCGCCGGGCCCGAAGGTGGCATCCGCCCTGCCCGTGGCCAACTGCTCCAGCGTGCC
>Ga0209692_10002391_pt1 | contig 20810 bp, 13 predicted proteins | sample tdDd472_FD_187129 | JGI IMG/M metagenome (GOLD analysis project Ga0209692, IMG submission 187129) | Marine sediment microbial communities from the Atlantic coast under amendment with organic carbon and nitrate - tdDd47.2 (SPAdes)... | ecosystem: Environmental > Aquatic > Marine > Coastal >... | reverse complement strand
TCTTTGTTTTTGATCCAGCGAATATCTACCACCCTGTAATCGAAACTGTGTTCAACAACCATTCCACTTATGGTATCCAAAATGGCAATGTTGTTAGTTTCCGGATATGTTGAAATGGAATTGGATTGTGGGGTATTCCACAGGGCAATAAATCTGTTGGTATTGTCCATTGACAAAAAGCTATACTGGTTTGAAAATTTCCATTTGCGGAAAACGATTCCGATATTCAAAGATGCCTCTTCAACCCAGTATGATATGCCGTCATTAATGTCATAGTTGCTGCTTAGGAAGTATCCAAGTCCATTCTGGCCGAAAACCATACGATCTGGCAGGTAATCCAAATCCATCTCAACAGGGGTGAAAGTTTCAAGGTCAAAGGAGACAAACTTCTTGGTATTATTGTCGAAATATCTGGTTACAAGATGTTTCCCATCTTCGCTTAAAATCAGATCAACTCCCAGACGATTCCCATCTTCACGATTTCCCGGCTTTGATTCTTCTGTGTTTTTACCACCATCAAGACCAAAGCATCCTATGACAAAAATGGCAGATAATATAAGAAGTAGTGTTGGTGTCGCATAGAAAATAAAGGTTTTTCTTAATAAGTTAACTATCTGTTTTTCCTTCATAATATTCATTTTATACTCACTTTTTTGCCTGTTATAAAATTTTAAATCAAACAATGTCTAGTTGTATCGCAAACACTGTGCCATAAGTATTCGCTTTTATAGTGCATCCAAGTATATATAGTTTGTCAAAATATTACCAAAGAGTACTACTTTGATGCTTATTTGTCATTTTTTTACATGTATATACCTGCATATATCAATAAGTAAAAACATAAAAATGAAACCTTAATTGTTTACATTAATATAATAAATATACTATATTTAATATAAAACAATTAATACATGGAACAATTTATAAAAATGTTAAACGTTTATATATAGTTTGCGCTAGTTGGTTTTAGTTTGATGTCTGTTAGGTATTCCGAATAAAAAAAGTGGAAAAAATTTTCAGTTTTTCAATCATGATATATATCATATTGCCGACTTATATAGCTGGGTAAACACATAGTGTTGTATCAGCTCAGAGGGAAAAAACATGTCGGCGGACTGGTTAAAAAACTACGATTCGGAACCAATAAAATTAATGGAAATGGAATCCAGCGAAAAAAGTGAATACGTTGGTTCTATTACTACAGTATTTTTTTGGGTGGCAGTTTTTGTGGTACTTTATTTGGCTAGCTGATAGCATTTACTGAACAATTGTAACTGTAGAGTAGGTCGATTCTTCAGGGCATGATGGAGAGTTTTATCTTGTCGTCAGAAATACGGCCAAGTCCATCGCAACGGCCGATATGGCGTGCAGCAAAAAACAATAAATCATTGAGCGGGTTTTTAGGGCAAATACACCTAAGAGCAACCCTGCAAATATGGAGGCGAATACTTCTGGTGCAGGTTTTCCAATGTGTAATATTGCAAATGGGACCATCTGAACCAGAATGGCGTAGTTACCCATCACTTCTTTCAGGCTGAATAGCAAAAAACCTCTGAAAACGAACTCCCAGGCAAAAAAGTACAGGACGTAGAAGAATTCATAGGCAAGGAAAAAAGAAATGCCTTGTAATGCATTCTTGTTCAAAGGGTAATGCCTTGCAAATGTTGGAGTGTGCAATACAACTGCTACAACTGCGATCATAACCACGCTGAAAACTAGCAGGGCCTTTAAACCAAGTTGCCAGTCTCCAAGCCTTAAACCAAAATCTTTCAACGATTTTCCGAATATTTTTAGTATTAAAATCGGAGCAATCAAATACAAGACAAAGGATGAGAAGAACCAGTATATGTGTGGCATAAGGGAAAGAAAGGCATTCTCGTGTATGTCACCGAATGCTAAATTCTTACGGTAAAAGGAAGTGTTGCCATAAATTTCTGCGATGACGATCAGAACTGCTACCGAGATTAATGCTACGGTGGGAAGAGGGGAGAGCCCTTTGGTGTAGTCTTTATACCATTGGCGTATTTCTGCAATCAGGCTTCCAAACACCTTTAAGACTCCCGTTATTCTCTGACATTATCTAATGATGAAGGCAATCTAAGTTTTGCTTCTATCCCTGAACGGTGACACTTTTCAGGATGTCGATTTCTTCAAGAGCTTTACCACTGCCCAAAACAACGCACGAAAGTGGGTCTTCTGCGACCATAACCGGCAAGCCTGTTTCCTCACGCAAAAGAACGTCCAGATTTTTTAGTTGACCGCCACCACCTGTAAGAACAATACCTTTGTCAACGATATCTGCTGCCAGTTCCGGCGGGGTGCGTTCCAAGGCGACTCTTACTGCATCAACAATGGCTTTAATCGGTTCGGTCAAGGCTTCACGGATCTCATCGGAGTTTATTTCCATTGTACGTGGAACACCGGCTAGTTGGTCACGTCCCTTGATTTCCATTACTTCAACTTCATCGGTGGGGTAGGCGTTGCCGATGGTAACTTTAATAAGTTCAGCGGTTCTCTCACCGATAAGCATGTTGTATTTTCTTTTGGTGTACTGGATTATCGCTTCATCCATTTTGTCACCGGCTACACGAACCGATCTTGAATAAACGATGCCTGCCAGGGATATAACTGCAACTTCTGTTGTGCCACCACCAATATCAACAACCATGTTTCCTGATGGTTCCGTAATAGGTAGTCCGGAACCTATTGCAGCAGCCATGGGCTCTTCAATAAGATAAACTTCTCTGGCACCGGCAGATTCTGCGGATTCTCTTACGGCGCGTTTTTCTACCTCAGTAATTCCATATGGAACACAGATCATGATTCTTGGTCTGGCCAGTGTTTTTCTGTTATGAACTTTGCGGATAAAATGGCGAAGCATGGCTTCGGTTATCTCAAAATCTGCAATAACACCGTCTTTCATAGGGCGTATAGCCACGATGGATCCTGGTGTTCTACCTAGCATTTCTTTCGCTTCGCGACCAACGGCCAACACTCGTTTGCCACCGGAAACATGTTTTTGTACGGCAACTACGGAGGGTTCAGACAGTACAATGCCTTGTCCGCGGACATAGATCAGTGTATTGGCTGTGCCAAGATCAATTGCCAGATCGTTGCTGAAAAGCCCAAAAAACCAGTCAAACATTATATTATATCCTCAATCAGATTAAGGGTAGAGTATACACTATTAACGGCAGTAGAATAGCACCCATTTTAAAATATTCGCAAGCTATTTTATGTTTTTATGTTAAATTATATAAAAATCTGTCTCTTTGTTTGATAACTATGCAAAATATTGCTGTCCATTATTTATGATGATATGGCTCGTTTTTTAAAATAGTCATTGCTCGATATAGCTGCTCTACGAATAAAAGTCGAATTAGATCATGAGGAAAGGTCATTTTTGAGAGAGAGATTTTGAAGTCAGCCTTTTCCAATAGTTCAGATCCATGGCCGAAAGGCCCACCAATACTGAATACCAGATTTTTTACTCCAGAGTTCATTCTTTTTTGCATCCATTTGGCAAACTGAACAGAGCCCATTTCTGTTCCGTATTCATCCAGTGCAACAAGACAGCTTGATTTAGGTAAGGCTGAAAGGATTTTGCTGGCTTCTTTGTCCTTTTGTCCCTTGATTCCCCCTTTGACTTTCTTTTCATCGGGCAATTCTTTTATATCAATTGGCATGTAGCGCGAAATTCGGGCGGTGTAATGTTTTATTCCCTCTTGGATGTGTTTCTGACTGGTTTTTCCGATGGAGAGCAGGACTAGTTTCACTGTGCTTGATCCACGCTTTCGCTGTTGTCTTTACTGGTTTTCATTTGTGAAATTGCTTCAATATCCAGAGAAGGGCAATCTGCACATAATCCTTCAATGTCATAAAATTCTCGAAGCGGTTCGTAGAAAATATGCACGATGAGTCCACCGAAGTCCATCAAGACCCAGTGGCAAAGGTTTTCGCCTTCTATGCCGATTGGTCTTATCTTGTGCTTTTTCAATGTCAGTTCAATATTCTCACTGATTGCCTGAACATGTCTGTCAGAGGTTCCATGACAGACAAATATATAGTCGGTGAAAGTTTCCCTGTCTGTGACATCGAAAATTAATGGGTTTTCAGCTTTCTGGTCTACAGCAGCATTTATTGCTAAGGTAACTTTTTCTACTTCTTCCGGTAAAAGCTCCGGTTTAACAGTATTGCTCATGTTGGGTATTGCCTCGGTTGTAATTAGTTTTTCTTCTCTTCTTTTGCTTCCACTTTTATTGCTTTTACACCTTTGGGCAGAACTCCACCAGCTCCCAGAGCAGGTTTTCTGCGCTCGATTTTACCAGCTGATTTTGGGGCCTTAATAGTGATATCTGTATCGATTTCGCTTACATTGTAGGTGCCATTCATGGTGAAGGTAATTTCTTTAGCAGGATCTTTTGTACCTGCTTCAATAAGTTTCTTGATTCTCTCTTCATTGACTTTTACGCGATACACGCCGTGGAATTCGTAAGCAACGAGTGCGCCTGTCTGATTGTCTACGATTAGAAATCCCTTGGCTTCATCGTGTGACGAAACCATTTTACGGTTCTTATTGGCCAAATGGTCGAATGATCTGGCGCTGAGAAGATACTGGTTTGTAAAGCGGAATTTCAGCTTGAGATCTTCTTCAGGCATTTTGCCGTTTTCGTCGAAAGTAAAGGGGATTTTGGTTGCAGGTCTTTTGGCAAATGTTGTGGCTTCCGGGGTGCCGTATTTCAGGAAACCTCTGAAATATTGATAGTAAGTGATAAGACCGGCGTACATTTTTTCCATCCAGAAATTTTGCTTGCCATCTTTGGGTTGTTCGCGGAATGGGTATTCTGCCATGCGGTCGTAAATAATTCCATCGACAAAATACAACTCGAATTTTTTAACTTTATCGTTGTATGACTTGAAATGCATATCGCCGTTTTTTGCCTGTGTATGCTCATAGTTGTCGGTGAGGGTGACACCCTTATCACCGGTTTTAGTCGAGTAGGTGAGTTTGGATTTGTATTTGTATGATGAGAGACGTTTGGTAACTTCACTTAAAGGCATAATCCACAGTTTTTCCAGTTCCTTAGGATCACTGGCAATTTTGGAGATTTCCACATTAAGTGCCGGTTCTGCTTTGGCTTGTTCAGCTTTTTCCGCTGCCGGTTTGTCCAGAACTCTCTTTTTAGTGTTTTCACTGTCACTGCTTGAGCAGGCAAATGCTATAGAGGAAATGATACAGCAGAAAAATAGTGTTTTCAAATATCCGGTCGTTTTCATTTTATTCCTTCTCTATGTAATCAAGAAATCAACAGTTTTCAGTATGTTTAGTCTGCATATACAAATATGCAGGGGCACATTAACGCCCCTGCATAATTAGGTCAAGCTCATTTTTATTGTTTTAATTACATTTTTACTGGTGTTTGCCACAAACCATCCAGTCTTACTGTGCTCCATTGTACTGTTTTACCATCCCCAATGGATGAAGTGAATACCTCGAACAGTGGTACTGTTGATTCCCAGTCGTTGGGATCCCAGAATTCGATGGTAAAGGAACTGTTTTTCAGTGTGCTTCCACAGAACGGTAAAACCAGCAGGTTTACCCAATCCTCACAGGCCTCAACATACGTTGCACCAAATATCCATCTGCCGTCAATTGGGTCGTTTATTCGCATTTCCTCTCTGGTTCCGCAGCATTGTGCGCCCTGTGTAGTAACTGGCATAATGGCTGTCGCGCCAACAATAAACTGGCAGGTGTTGTTGCTGGATATTGCGTTGTCGTAGCATTTACCACCTTTGGGGCCAATGACAAACAGATCCATATCAACAATGCTGGTACTCAAAATCGGGATACCATCTCTGCTTGCTTTGAAGTTCATAATCAGCCACATACCCTGTTCGCCACGAACTTCAATCTCGACGGTTTTAATCTCTGACCACCAGCCATCATTATCCTGAACCTTAAGAGAGAGTTTATAGGTTCCGGCCATGGTGAAGTCTACTTTTACCGTGTAGGGATTACCTGCTTCGACAATATGTTCGGAATTCGGAACTTCGGTTGTGCCATTAGGTAGATCGAGTGTCCACTGGAAAACTTCCAGAGTGCCGTCGTAATCTATGCTTATGTCGCCGAAGAAAGTCAGGTAGGTATCCTGCAGGATGTTTTCCAGCTTGTTAATAACCGGCTGCCCATGACTTTGCAGAGCGATTCTGGCTAAAGGCTGTTTGTTTGGCAGTTTGCCGTTTCCAAGGATGTCGTAGAACATAACATCACCCGGGGAGGGCAGGGTGTTTTTGATTGATAATTGGCAATCTTTGTTTTCGCCGATTACAGTTGGACGGAAGTACATGTCAAACTGTCCGGTTCCACCACCGGGAGGGATATGGCAATAGCGCAAGCTTCCGCCTTCTTCCAGCAGTTCACACATCATGGTGTCCTGACAATCATCGTTGCCGTTTGCCTCAAAACACTCATGTTTTTCTAAGGTGTTGGCTGGGTCAATGTAGAAATCGTTACAGGAGTCTCCTACCAGTCCCAATCTTTCAACTGCCACAGGATCGTTGGCATAATTGTATACAGTAATGGTTTTCTTGGCGTAACAATATTTTTCAAGGCCGGAAATAAAATCCAGATGGCAGACCTGATCTATTGGGCAATCTTCATCATCATTACATTTGGTGTTAATGTTTTCCGGGGTGTTCAAGTCAACATCGCCAAAATTGATCGGGTTGGGATAGGTTTCAATAAGTTTGCTTCTGGCAATACCCTGCATATTGATTTCAATAATACGCTCGTCCGGTTCTTCACTATCTGTCATTACAAATATTCTTGCTTTGTGTGGTGAAAAACCATCAGCCTTTGTTTGTGGCTGATATTTGATTGTAAATACATGTTGCCCGATATCTACGCCTGGAGTTGGGGGAAGGTATATGGGGCTGATTGAATTTACCAGACCTTCTGTGATTGTGAAGTTTTCACTGAAGTTTGCCCAGACTATTTCGCTAACTGTGAGGATTTTATTTCCATCTTCAAGACCGCAGTTTGTTATTGTTATGTCCTGGAATTTGGGTTCGCCACCTAGATCAACGTTGTCAAAATCAATGTTGATTTGGTCTACACAGGCTCTTTTGGTGCCTTTATACTCTGTGTACAAATTCACATTTATAATAGAGTCGCTCATGTCGTTTGCATCACCAGCGTTTGAAACGACGGTAATTACTGCCTGATCGGTTCCCGGGTCAAGGCTTACATATTCCACAGTTATGGGATCACTTTCTTCGCCCTGTTTCAGAACCAGCTTTGTCTCTGGAGCACTTTTTATTGAAAATTCTTCAGTCTGAGTAATATTGTCGTACCTGATAAGGTCAATAACCAGGTCGGTGTCGAAATTTGAGTCGTTTGTGATGGTAAAGGATCTTTCTGCAGATGTGTTCATTGCCACAGCGCCAAAGTTCAATTCTGCCGGTTTAATGAGAATTCTGGGGGGAATGTATGGAGGGTCTTTTTCTTCATAGTCGCCATCAGCAGCGCAGTCTTCGGAGTCGCAATCACCATCTGCCGGTATTTTCTGGCAAACCGATGCTCCAATAGAAATACTGTATTTGCATTCCCAACCCGGGCCCAGTTTTTCCACACACTGCTCATCAGTGTCGCAAAATTCATCTGTAATTTCTGTGTCGCCGTCTACTTTGTCCATGCAGACACCATCGGGGCCACAGTAGTCATATCCTCTTTCAAGGCAGTATATGTCATCGGTGCAGCCTGTGGCGCTACTGCCTTCGTTGCAACCGGACACCAACATAAATGCCCCAAATGCCAACACTAATGCAAACAACATTCTCGTACTCATTAAATCCTCTTTTCTGCCATTTTTAGTGGCCACAAAACTTCACAGTTTATTCCGGCAGGACAAACACCCCTCCCATTAAGGTGTGTAAAAAGCCAGAACCACACTGTAGGGCCGTTCAACACTTTTTCGTGTTGACAAGACGAGTCCAATACTATTATAATGGCATTAGCGATGTATTTCAATAGAAAAAATCCATCGGACTCGCCAAATTGTTTATTCGTCTTATTCAGGAGGTCTTTAAATGCCAAAATTTAAGAATTTGGGGTTGTCTGGTCTGATGCTTGTAGTGTTGCTACTGGCTCTGTCAGCATGTGGTGAAAGTACAGGAATACCTGCAGATGGTGACAATAGTAGTGGCGATAATGAGTGTACAGTTCCGACTGATTGCGGAGATGGTGAGACTTGTCTAGCCATTGATGGTATTTACAAATGTAAGAAAATGTGTACAACCGACAGCGAATGCCAGGAAGACTTCCCCGGCGGATGTTGTCAACCTATTGGTACAGCCTCATTCTGTAGTCCAATTTATGAATGTGGATCATCAGATGGTGACAACGTTGTAGATGGCGATACTGTTATTGATGGCGACAAAGACACAAAATGCACCCCGGATACCTACTCCTGTGAAGATTATAGAACTGTAAACCGTTGTTTAGCGGATGGAACATGGACAAACTATAAAACTTGCCCGGTTGATACTTGTTGCAATGATGGCGAATGTGTTCTTTTTGAAAACGAAGTTGGCACCTGCGAGCTTGATGACGGTTGCATTTGCACTCCCGACACCTATCGTTGCAGAGGCGTAAAAGAAGTCCAGAAATGTGCTTCCGGTTGCGATGACTGGGTTTATTACCGCGACTGTGAAGAAGGTACACTTTGTATAAATGGTAAATGTGTCGGTGGCGACCTACCTGTCGATGGTGATGAAGCTGTTGATGGTGATGCGGAAGCTGATGAACCTGTTGAAGAATGTACCGAATGTAATGGCATTACTGTTAGCTGTGAAGGCGACAATGAATATTGTTTCATTGAAGATGGTGAAGATGAAGGTTGCTGTAGAAAAAATTGTGATCTAACTGGTGGTAGTTGCCCGCGCGGGTATGGATGTTTTCATGGCGTATGTGAGCCTGTTGAAGGCTACTGTGTTTCAGATGCAGACTGTTCCAGTGTTTCTTCCTATTGTTCAAAACGCTGGACAGTAAACGATCAAAACGAACCTGTTCTGGCCCCCGATGGTGTTTGTGAGGATTATTGCGATACTATGGGTTACATTTGTCCAAGTAACACCACATGTGAAACCAACGAATTTGATGTTAACTTTGGTAAATGTGTTTCTACTGGTGAATGCATTACATGCAGTAATGACTATCAATGCCAGTCCAAACCTGGTCTAGGACCCGGTTATTACTGTAACGTTGCCATGGGCCAATATGAAGGTTGCTGTATTGCAATGTGCAGCAATGACAATCCCTGTACCGGTCAGTTGAGTTGTTGTCCTGATGGACGTTGCGGAGTAAACTGCGGTACCACATGCTCAAAAGATTGTCCCGCAGGTGAGGTTTGCGATCCATTGTACGATGAATGTGTTCTGGACTGTCCTCCTTGTGAAGAAGGTTCTTGTTGCACCAGAGACTCTGCACCTCAGTGCATGCCTGGATGCACATGCGAAACACCAATTATGTGTGGCTTTTTGCTAAGATCCTGTTGTCCGGGTCAAACCTGTAGTGCTTTCATCTATGGTGTATATGGTTTTTGCTCATAGATCTTGAATATGCTATTATGAGGGCTGGGGTATTAACCCCGGCCTTTTTTTTGTTCTAAAGGGATAATTTGTTCTACAAGGGATAATGTTTTGATATTTTCCTCATGGGGTGAATAATTTGGATAAAGAAATTGTAATTTGCTCAAGTTGTGGCAGTCCTTTGCCGGAGGGAGGAAAGTTTTGCGGGGTTTGTGGCACAGCGCAGGCGGATGCAAAAAAGACTCAGGAATCAAAGGGTATCCAACTGAAACTGAAGGAAATTAAAACTCCAGGCAGTTTTCGTGGCAGACAAAGCGAATTGGAAATATTTCCACCCTTGGCCGAAAAAGCCTTGAATGCCAACGGGCAGGCTATTCATCTACATGGTAATGCAGCCACCGGCAAGACAGCATTAATCAAGCAGGTTGTTCCGTTTTTAAAGAGCAACGGATTTCAGGTGATAAGTATTCAGGGGATGCAAGGTTACGGATTGCTTAGTTTTTTCCCGTTTCAACAACTAGTAATAGATTTGGTTGGCATTAGCGACAATGACAGCGACGAGCAGATTCTTGAGAAAATTGCTAGCTTAAAAAAATACGGCTTGAGTTCAATGGAACGGAAATACCTGTTAAGGCTCTTTCCTACTGAATTTAATGATAATAATAGCAGATATCTGGAAGACAGTGTTTTGCTTACAGGTTTTTCAGCTTCTATTACTCGGCTTTTGTATTTGGTCTCCCGCAAGGAACCGTTAGCCTTGATTATTGACAATTTGCAATGGGCAGATCCTTTCACTCAGCAATTTGTTGCAACATTGGAATCGATAATTGTAGATAGTCACACCCTTATCATAACGGCAGGAAGGGTGGTGCCACCGGCGAGCAAAATTGAAAATGATAATGTACATCATTTAAATATCAAGAAGCTTGATCTTATTAACATTATTTCCATAGCCAGGTCTTACATGCAGTGCAAGCAATTGCCTATGGAGGTGGAAGAAGGCTTGCAGAATGTAACTGGCGGATCTACCCTTGGTATCTTTTTCTTTTTGGATTTTCTCAAGGAAAAACAATATCTTATTCAAAGATCCAAACAGTGGAATATTAATGAAAAATATAGAGGTTTGGACTTTCCTGTGGGGCTTGAAAATATTTTGCAAGCCAGACTCGAACTGTTAAAACCTCATATGCAGGAACTATTATGGCTTGTTGCGGTTGCTTCAAATGAATGCACTCTTCGCATGTTGAAGAAATTGTATAATTATCCTCAGTATTTGCGCCAGGATTTGGACGAGCTTATAAAGAAACGTTTGTTGGTAGTGCAGAGCCGAAATTCGATAAAATGTGCCAATTTTTCCCATAATTATCTGCAGGAATTCGTATATAGCAAAATTCCTAATTCCGGTCTGGCAAGTTTTCACACAAAAGTGGCCAGATTCATGAAATCCAATCAGGTTGTTATTGGCTATATCAAACCTTGGCGTATTGCTTTCCATATGAGCTTCAATCATGATAAACCTGAGAAAATGATTCATTATCTGGAGGATTCTGGCAACATGTTTGCCCAAAAACTCCACTTTCTTATGGCTGGATTATGCTATCGACGTGAAAGTCAATATTTAAAAGAGTTGGCCAAGGCCAGAAAATGGCCTGCTACGGTATGTGAACGAAAATTGTTAATGGTTCTGCTTAAAATGGCTCGTTGTTACAAGGCAACGGGTGATTTCAAGCGAATGGAAAGAACATATAAGTTGGCATTTGGTGTAGCCACATCAATAGATGCTAAATATATGGCTGTTGATATAATGTGTAAACTGTCAGAGTATAATATGAGGATTGGTCAACTTGAATCTGCAAAAAGCAATTATGATGAGGCAATGAAGCTGGCACAGGAAGATTGCGACCCGTTTAGCTTGAGTACTATAAAGCTTGGACTTGGAACATTGTTACAAAAGCAGGGAAAGTATAAAGAAGCAGAATATCAGTTTGCTGAGGCCCGCCTGATTGCTGAACAATACGATATCGGAGTCGAACCTTCAAAACGCTGGTTAGCCAAAGTCCTGCATCAGATTGGGCAATTGAAGATAGATCAGAAGAAGTATGATGAATCATTGCCTTTGCTGATTAGTGCGTTGGATCATTCGCAACAAAACAGAGACATTCCTTTGCTTGTAAAAACTACTCAACGTCTTGGTGCTTTATACGGGCTCAAAGAAGAATATGACAGGGCTGTTGGCATCCTGGGTCTTGGTGTAAAGATGGCACGCGAAATAGGTGATAGACTGTCTTTGGCCAATGTGACATATCAGTCTGGCCGGTATTATCTCTTAAAAAAGGATTATGAAGCGGCTAAAATAGCATTTTTTGATACTTTGCAGATTTGTAAGGAAATTAACTGGGATCAGGGAATAGAAATGAGCCGGATGGCGTTAAAGCAAATAAAGGACAGGCAAAATGAACAAGGATAAATTGTTGTGTTATGCCGGTCAGATGGTTGCTGCAAGTCCTGAAGGTGCAATGACTGACTTGAAGCTAAATCGTCTGATTGAAGAAAACCAGATTGGTGGGGTTTTACTTTTCAGAAGGAGCTGTCCTGATAGCGATAGCGTTCGTGCCCTTGTCGAAGCAATGCAACGTAGAGCAAAAATACCATTGCTGGTCATGATAGATCAGGAGGGTGGACGAGTAATGCGCCTGATGGAAGACATGTTTGCTCTTCCCCCAGCAAGAGAATTATCAAAACAAACTTTGGAGCAGGTAGAGAACGACACCCGATTGCTTGGCAAGAGACTGATTGAACTTGGAATAAACTGCAATCTGGCACCTGTTTTGGATGTGGATAGCAATCTTCAAAATCCGGTAATAGGTGATAGATCTTTTGGCGATAATGTTGACACTGTTTTTGAATATGCCAAAGCATACAGAAAAGGTTTGAATACTTCCGGTGTAATTGCCTGTGGCAAACATTTCCCCGGTCATGGCGATACTGATCAGGATAGCCATTTGACGCTGCCTGTGGTGCGACATTCGGAAGAGAGATTATATAACCTCGAAATAGAGCCATTCAAACGAGCGGTTGATGATGGTTTTGAAATGATTATGGTGGCTCATGTATTATACGAATCTCTTGATTTAGATGAACCGGCAACTCTTTCACAAAAGATCTCTACCGGGATTTTAAGAGAAAAGCTGGGGTTTAAAGGTGTAACAATTGCAGATGATCTTGAAATGAAAGCAATTGCTGAAAGATATCCTGTTAAAGAACTTGTGTATAAACTGATAAACGCAGGAATGGATATTTTACCCGTGTGTCATTCATACGAGCTTGCTTTTTATGTCCATCGATCAATAGTTACATTGGTTGAAGATGGTAGTATTGAACTAGATAGGATAAAAGATTCCTATGACAGAATTATGCAGATGAAGCGATTGTTCAAGCTGAGTCAGGATACTTTAATATGAATGATGTAAATAAGCATCTTGAAAGATATTTGCTACAAATAAGGCGGCGATACAGCCGCCTTTTTCACCTTGAAGGTATGTTGCGTTTTTCTGAAATATGCATGATGGGCTTTCTGATATTCATGCTTTTGCTGACTCTCGGAGTACCGGTGTTCTGGTTACGTGCAATCTTTTTTATGGCGATTGCATCATTTGCCGGTTTGGCCATCTACAAGTTTCATTTGTTTCCTAAAAAGCATAAGTTTGGTAGAGATATCTGGTTGTCGGGAAAAGTAGAAAAAAACATTCCGGAATTGAAAAACAAGTTTTCCTCAGCATATGAGTTCTCTACTACAATAGATTCCGAGAAACTGTTTTCGAAAGATCTATCGAAGGCCAGTGTTAAGGAAACTGCTGACCTGCTAAAAAATGATCAAATAAAAACTGTTGTACCTTATCTGCCCTTGCGAAAGTTTGTAGCTCGTAATTCTTTTTTCATTGTCCTGTTGATTGCTATAGCAGTGATCTGGCCTTCCTCCTTGAAGTCTTCCTGGATGTCGCTTTGGGGGGATAATCTGGCTTCGTCATTGTATTCCGGTGAAGTTGCTTTTTTGGCTGGAGATATTAATCTGAGTTATTCATATCCCACGTATACGGGGCTTGAGCCTTTGGTTGTAAAAAACTCATCAGGGGAAATTGAGGCGTATCCGGGAACACAGATTACTTTAGAGGTAAATGGAATCAATGATTTTGATGAGGCAATGCTCCGCTTTAAAAGTGGTGCCGATGTTGCTTTGACTAAATCAGGCTTGAAAAGTTTTAAGGGAAACTTTACAGTTTTAAAAGAGGGCAGCTACAATATCCAGTTCGATGGAGTGCCTGACAGCAGAACACGCAAGGTAAAACTCATCAAAGATCGCGAGCCTGTTGTGGTTTTGTCATATCCTCCTGAAGAACTGGAAGTAAGAGAGACTGATAGAATCGAACTTGAATATCGTTTGGAAGATGATTTTGGTCTACAAGATATTGAACTTGTGGTTAACTATGACACAAAGGAAGGGCGCGAAGAAAAACGCGTAAATATTGAAACTTTTGCCAAAAATGTCAAGAGTAATCAGGATAGCTGGATTTGGGAGCTTTCCACCATGAGCTTTCTTCCGGGCGATAGCGTATCCTATTTTCTGGAGGCAAAGGACAACGACACTGTTAATGGGCCTAAAGTGGGACGCTCCACCACTCATACCTTAAAAGTATTTTCTGTACATGATCAGCACAATAAAATTCTGGAAAAGCAGGAACGCTTGTGGGAGTCGATGTTGGAGCTTCTGGCCAAATATCTCGAAAACACCGTTAAAGAGGCAAAATTGCAGACAATGGCTGCTGTCTTGAAGTTTGTATCAGATTCTATTGTTGAACTCAGAGAAGTTGTGGTTGTTCCTCTTAGCGAACTGGTGGTTGAGCTGGAAGACGACCCTTTAGCCAGTGATTCTGTGCGTGAAATGCTGAATGGAATGTCAAATGATTTTAATCGACATTTGATTCAATATCTGGATCTTAAGCAAAAGTTTGAGCATTACTCTATGCAGTATAGAGATGGTCAGAGGAGTCTTTTCGAGCTTGAAGTCATTCGCGCCCAAAGTATTGCCCGTTTTGAAAAGTACATTGTAGAATTATATGAATTGTTAAAGAAACAAAAATATGATGCGCTGGTTGCCGAAAGTGAAAGTCTTGCCGACATGAGAGATAAGCTACGAAGCATGTTGGAAGAATACAAACAAACAGGTGACAAGGTGTTAAAGAAAAAGATCTCGGATATGCTGAAGAAGTTTAGAGAAAAGCTTAACGAGATGATGGCCAAAATGTCAGATATTAGCAAAGAGCTGCCTGAAAACTTTGTCAACATGGAAGCCATGAATAGCGACAAGATGAACAAGGATCTGGAGAGCATTGAACAAATGCTGGAGAATGGAGACCTTGAATCTGCTCTGGAACAGCTTGAGAACATGTCTCAGCAGCTTAACGAAATGCTCGATGAAATGAAAAAAGGGTCAGAGAATCTTGGCGAGTCCATGTATTCGGAAGATATGAAAAAACTGATGGATTTCATGAAGGATCTGGATCAGACCCTTGAAAAAGAAAAGCAACTGCATAAAATGACTGAAGAGCAATATAAAAAGTATCAGGAAAAAATGCAGGAAATGATGAAACAGAATCTTGATAAAATGCTTGAAGAAGTTGATAAAGATATTGCAGATGCAAAGGAAGAATTGGAGAAAGTTAAAAGTAATGGCAATTCTTATCTGGAAAAATATAAGGATAACAGTTTAACTCGTCTTGAAGATCTCAAGAAAGCTTTGCAGGCCAAAGATGTTCAGGGAAGCCTTGAGATAGGTAAGCAAGCCAGAATACAAATATCGCCAATGATGTCTATGCTGAAAATGCGAGATGTTGGGCGCAGAGAAAGAGAGCGATTGGAGAATCTGGATCATACAAACAAATCTATGGCAAAACTTTCAGATGCCATGAAAAAACTCGAAGAGATGATGCCGAACCCTCAAAAAATGCTGAGTCCAGAGCAGCAGCAAATGTTACAGAAAATGTCGCAGCAGCAGCAGAGGCTGGCTCAGGAAGGTCAGAAGCTTAGAAGAGATATCGAAGAAATGGGAGGCAATATGCCATTTATGCCTGGTGAATCCGGGCAACAGATTTCGCAAGCCTTGGAAGGAATGCAAAAGTCAAGGCAGCAATTGCAGCGAATGCAGCCCGGCAAGGCCGAAGGGCATCAGCAGCAGGCAATATATAATCTGGATCAAATCAAGCAGGGAATGCAAAATGCTATGCAGCAGATGCAAAATGGTATGAAGTATGGTGGAATGAGACCGCAGATGCCGGGTGGTAAAGGCAAGAAAAAAGGACAAGGCAGAAAGTTCTCTCAGGAAAAAGTGGCGATCCCGAAGGCCGGAGAATATAAGGCTCCCAGCGAATTGCGAGAAGATATTCTTGAGGCCATGAAGAAAAAAGCACCCAAGTCATATCAGCCACAAACTAAAGAATATTATAAGGAGCTGGTAAAATGAGAAAGCAATTTCTTTGTTTATTAGCAATGTTGTTGTTTGTATTTAGCACCCCACTGTATGCTTCTCAGGTAGCAGAAGAAATTATGTCCCTTCCTGTAGAAAATGCAGAGGAAAGCGATCCGCATACTGGTAATATATTGTTGCAGGCTTGGCAAATAAACAGAGCTGCCAAGATTGTGGATAAAATTTTGCAAACAGGTGACACCTCTGAAGAAGCTCAATTCTTTTTAGGGAACTATTTTTTCCACACTGGTGATTACACCAGAGCTTTAGAGCATCTGAACGGGGCCGGGGATTATCGTCCCAAAGGTGTGCTGAACTATCAGCCTTATCTGGAGGCTGCCTACAACAATACAAAAGATATGGTGAGCAAGAAGAGCGAGCATTTTGAGGTCAAGTATCAGGATGATAAAGAAAGTATAATTGCGGATGCAGTACTTGATACGATGGAAAGAACGTATCTGGCCATTGGCAATGAACTTGGTCTTCAGCCTGTTGACAGGATAGTTGTCGAGATATATCCGAAACTTGAAATGCTTGCTGCTGCTACCGGCTTGACATTGAAGGAGTTGAAAACTTCCGGTACGATTGCAATATGCAAATTCAATCGCATAATGATTTCAAGCCCGAGAGTTTCACCATATGGATACACCTGGCGGGATACCTTGTGTCATGAGTACATTCATTTAATAATTTGTCGTATCTCAGCCAATACCGTTCCTATCTGGTTGCATGAAGGAATTGCCAAGTCCTACGAGGAACGCTGGCGTTCTTCTCATAGCACAAAAATGACAAGTACGGGCGAGTCTCTTCTCTCTCGTGCATTGCGCGAGGATAAGCTGATAACCATTAAGGAAATGCACCCTTCTATGGCTCTGCTGCCGTCACAGGAACATGCTGCTTTAGCTTACACAGAAGTGCTAACGATGGTGGAATGGCTTAATCAGAGGCGTGGGTCGCAAAAGTTGCAACGCTTGCTTAGAACAATACCAAAGGTTGGTGGCGATCTGGATAAAGCTTTTAAGCAGGTTTACAGTTTTGATACCGTCCAGTTCCAAGAGTTGTGGGAAAGCAGCATGAAGAACAGAAGACTAAGGGAGTATCCCAACGCATTTGATGATTACAGCATATTGTTTGATACCCGGAAACAGGAAGACACTGAAAGTGCAATCGAGAAATTGGAAGAGAAAAAAGGCAAGAAATATATGACTCTTGGTAAGTTGCTGAAAGATCGGAATCACCCCAAAGCTGCGTCCATGGAGTTTGAAAAGGCACAGCAAAGCCTTGGTAAAGAGAATGTTCAGCTACAGAATTTTATTGCCCAGACGTTTTTAGAGCTTGAGAAATACGAGAAGGCAGCTAGAGCTTTGGAACCACTTATAAGGTTTTCACCAAACTGGATGCCCACCCGGGTAAGGCTTGCAGAAGCATATTTGGGACTTGGTGTTTGGGAGGTGGCCGTGGAACATCTGGTATATGCTTTTGGTATTAATCCATTTAATCCGCAAATCCATAAAATGCTGAAAATTGCTTATGAGCGATTAAACAAACAAGATATGGCAAAGCTTGCAGAGGCAAATTTCAAGTTGTTAGTAAATTAAAATAATGATCGTTACGTTTGCAGGAGTAGGCGAATGCAGCAAGTTGAGTTGAAATCTGATAGAAAGTATCTGAAAAACATTGTTTTCATCTGTGTGCTATTAGGTGTTGTAACGTTTTTATATGTTCTCTCACAAAACCCGCAACCACGGCCAGAGTTGCCACAAAACGGAAAATGTGATGTGGTTACAGATTGGAATAGATGTTTTGATTGTCATGGCGAAGGGAAGCAACTTCCCTTGAAGAAAACTCATCCTATAAATCACCAGAAGTGTTTCAGATGTCATGCGGTTGATGGCAAAACGGAATAATACCAATGAATGATTTTAAATTCTTAAATGTACACCCTAACTTGTTTGCAGCTTCTAACAAAACTGAAGAAGAGTTGGACAGTTCTGAAAATGGTGTGCTGTTTTATAGAAAACATATCACTTTCTCAGATCTGGTGCTTAAGATGGCCAAGGCAATTGGATTGGAAATGCGCCTGGCCTCAAACCTGGCAATGCGCTTTATTCTGCATGAAATCTTGATTGGCAGTAAGCTTGAGAATGCAGAAAAAATGCTTGATTCGTTGTTACGGATGTTTGAAAATCTTGACCAGCTTCCACCAAGATTTAGAGACAGAAAACGTGTTGAGGCTTTCTGGCTAAATAACAATAAAACAAAAGAAACACTAAAAATATGGCAAAAATTTCGCAACATGTTGCAAGAAAACAACCTGATGACCACAGGAGATATTCTTGCGAGATTTCTTGAAAGCGATTCATCTGAAATACAAATAAATATGGAAGGAGCCGAGGGGTTTAGGTTTGTTGGTTTTAAAAAACTCTCTCCGATACAGCTTGAAGCTGTTTTACATCTTTCAAATATAATAAATACAGAATTTGTTATAAATATGCCCGCCAGCCATGAGAAACTATATGGCCCGGTCTTGAAAATCGAAGAGTACTTAAAAAAACGGGGTAAGGATTCAAACATCAACGTGGTATTTAATGAGCCTGCTTTTTATCAGGATTCCCAACGCAATGCTGTGTTGTCGAAACTCTTTGGTTCGATTAAAGACAGCAATGATAAAGGGGCAAGTCTACCTTCTGATAAACGTTTGAAGCTTTTTAGGCCGGCGGATGAGAAGAGTCAGCTAAGATTTGTATTTGACGAAATAGCCACTCTGTTGGAATCTGGCAATAAGCCACAAGATATTGCAATAGTAGCCAGTAATATTGAAGGTATAAGACCATATTTGCGAGAGGCAATTGTAAAAAGGGGTTTGCCCATAGCGTATAATAGGTCAGTGTCTGTACTTAAAGCGAGCTGCTTTAACTGGATTAACAAGCTTATGGATATCCTGAATAATGGCTTGGTATTTAGTAAAATACGCGTTTTACAAGAAGAACTGACGCCATTTTCCCTTTTGCCTGAAAGTATTCGCTGCACTGATGCGACAGTTGTGGAGTCTGTGCTGAAAGAACTGGGTATCGAAAAGGAATCGCAGAGCTGGAAAAAATCTGTTAGAGTCTGGACAAAAAAGCAGAGCGAAAAAAACGTTGAACATTTTGTTGATATTGAAAACTGGATTGAGTCATGGAAAGAATGGATTGTCGGCTGGCAACAAGACAAAACACGTCAGCAATGGCTGTGTTATTTCTCAGATATGTTGGCAAAGGTAACTTTACCGCAATTCTATTCTTATCATGAAGCAAGGCATTATACTTTATCTTATCAAGCTTTAAAGACAGTTAGAAATATTGTTTCTGAATGGAAAAATAATGAATCTTTAAAACCTGTCGTATACGATGGTAAACAATTTCTTACATGGTTGATCCACATGATTGATCTGCCTATACGGCAAAGATCAAGTCCAGAGCCGGAAACTGTTGTCGTGCTTACTCCCGAAGAAGCATCTCAAAAAACTTTCAAGCATTTATATTTTGTAAATATGTTGGAGGGTGTTTTTCCTGCTGCTCCTAAAAAGAATTCCTTGCTACGTGAAAAAGAAATGCTTGTTATAAATAAAAGGGCAGGGATGGCGATTTTTGAGGGAACAGCAGTGAACTATCAAAGAGAGCAAATGACTTTTATTGATATTCTGTTTGGCAGTGAAAATGTAAGCATGTATGCACCAATGAAAATTAAAGGTGAGATGCAAAACGCTTCGTTGTTTATGACAGAACTTTCCACGCTTGTGGAAATGGATGAAGATACTTCCATAGATTCAGAAGAAATTTCAAAAACAATGGACGAGTGGTTTTTTGATGCCGTAACATTCATTCGGAAAAATGGTGTTAAAGATTTGGTTTCCATACTTCCTTCAGAAATACTTGGGCATTTGGAAGATGTTGCTACAAGAGCAGACCTTGAGGAAGGTCGGGCATCTGTTATGCATAAAAAGGACGCTGAGATTCGGAAAGATGCAAGTACAGAGTATTCAGGGGATTTAGGAGAAAATTGGGAAGAGTTATGTGATTACCAGCTTGGCAATATGTTATCATCATCCTGGTTTGAGGAGTATTCAAGCTGCCCCTTTAAGTTCTTTTTAAACAGAATCTTAAATATTGAAGAATGGCAGAAAGTAGCACGTGATCCTGACAATCTTAAGGTTGGCAGCGCCTTACATAGTGTTATGGAAAAGCTGTTTAAGTCAAATAGAATAAGCGGAAATGAAAGTCAGCAGGAGTTAGAAGATATTGCAAAGGCTTATATGGAAGAAGCTTTGAAGGATGCAGTGGAAAATCCGGAATATGTGACTACCGTGATAATTCCTTTTGCAGCCAAAACCTGGGCAGTGTATGTCCGAAAAATGTATCACAATGAAAGCGACAACATTGCCTTGAAGCCACCTGTTATGTTTGAAAAAACCTTTGGTGAAGACAAAGAGGATGATCTTTCCGGTCTTATTAATGTAAGTGGTGATGATAATAATCCGCTTTATATTAGGGGCAGGATTGACCGACTGGATGCAAACGAGCATGAAACTACAGTGCTTGATTACAAATCAGGAAAAAACAAATATGTTTATGAGCCAAAAATAAAGAAGCAATTTGCAGTAACTTCTTTTCAGATGCCTTTGTATATGCTAGGTCTTATGGCTGCTATCAATCGTAAAAAG
>Ga0209692_10002387_pt1 | contig 20854 bp, 16 predicted proteins | sample tdDd472_FD_187129 | JGI IMG/M metagenome (GOLD analysis project Ga0209692, IMG submission 187129) | Marine sediment microbial communities from the Atlantic coast under amendment with organic carbon and nitrate - tdDd47.2 (SPAdes)... | ecosystem: Environmental > Aquatic > Marine > Coastal >... | reverse complement strand
GCCGACCAATCCGCCGCCCACGCCCACTCCTCGCTCCGTCAATCGCTGGCCGCCATGCACGAGGCCAGGCAATGCGCCGTACTCTGGTTCGCCGATATCATGCGGCGGCATCTGTACCGAAAGCTGGGCTACTCCTCCATCAATCAGTACGCCATGAAGGGCCTGGGTTTTTCCAAGTCTCGCACCGGTGACTTCATCCAGCTCGCCCGCAGGCTGGAGTCATTACCGGCGGTCCACGAGGCCGTGGTCACCGGCACCATCGGGTACACCAAGGCGCGCGAGATCATCAAGGTGGCCACGCCCGAGACCCAGGACGATTGGCTCAAGGCCGCCGCCGGCACCCGCGATGAACTGGTGACCGAGGTGAAGAAGGTCAAGCGACAGGCTCGCGTGAATCCGGGCCAGGGTGAGTTGCTGCCGACGGAGCCGACCGTGGTCTCCCCCCGTGAGCTGCCTGTCCATTTCGGGGTCGAGTTTTCACCGGAGCAGGAGGCGCGGCGGGCCGCCATGGTCGAGCGGCTGCACAAGCTGGGCGGGGTGCCGGTCGACCGCGCGGAGTTGCTGCTCGAGGCGCTGTCCGCGTTGATCGAGGTCAAGGAAGGGAAGGCCCCCCGGGGGCCCTCGGTGTCAGGTCCCCCGGTGCAGATTCATGTGCTGGAAGACAAGGCGACCGGGCGCATGACGGTGCCGAAAGTCGGAGGTGAGCGGGTGCTGAGCCATGCCGAGGCCGAGCGTATGCGGTGCGATGCCGCGGTCTGCGAACAGGGAGGGCGCAACACCACCACGATTGCGCCCAGGGTGCGACGGGAGGTGCTCGTGCGGGATCGGCACCAGTGCCAGGCGCCGGGGTGTGGGCGGACACGGTTTCTGGAGGTGCATCATCGGGTGCCGAGGCGGCATGGCGGGAGTAACAAGGCGGAGAACCTGATCACGTTGTGCAGTTCGTGTCATCGGTTGTGGCATGAAATGGGCTCATTGGCTCCGGCCAGCCCGCGGCCTCAGAACATGGTCCCATCACAAGAATGACGAAGCCCGGGCCACAAGACCCGGGCTCCAAGTTCGGCAACACCAAGCAGGGGCTACATGTCTTCACCCCAGGCCTTCGCCACACACTCCCGCGGCGCCGGCTTGCCAACCAGGGTCCCGACCAGAATCACCACCAGACCAACCGACACGCCAACCACGAACCCATGGATCCCGGCCAACGCCGGCGGCAACTCGGGCAGCCCAAGCCGCGGCCACGCCTGCCAGATCAACGCCGCACTCACGCCGGCGATCATGCTCGCATAGGTCGCCTTGGCACTCGTCCGCTTCCAGTAGATCCCGAACAGCAGCGGCCACAAGTTGGTCGACGCGATGACGGCCCACGAGAACGCCGTCAGCACCAGCACCAGCGCCGGCGGCTTCAAGGCGATCAACAGCGAGATCACGCCCACCGCGACACTCATGATCCGGTTGGCCTTCAATTCCGCAGCAGGCGTCATCGTGCGACCCAATCCCTGGATCCACACATCGCGCACCATGGAGCTCGAGATGATGATCAGCACCCCGGCAAACGTGCTCATGCCCGCCGCCACGACACCGGCCAGGAATAGCGACCCGCCCCAGTCATTGAGCACCAGGGCCGTCAAGGCAGGAATGGCCTGATCGGCACTCGAGATATCGGGCACCAGGACGCGGGCGATGGCACCGGTCAGGTAGGGCAAGAGCGCGATGGAGGCGCCCAGCGTCACGATCACCGTACCCATGCGCAGCATCTTGTCGTTCTTGATGGAGTAGAACCGCACGATGAGCTGCGGCATCCCCCAGGTCCCCAGCGACACGATCAATGTGAAGCTGATCAATCCCGCCCAGCCCCAGGTCCCCGGCGTGTTCACCAGACCGGGGTCGATGGCGTTCAGCCGCGTCACCAGTTCGCCCATGCCGCCCACATGCTGCAATGACATGAATGTGAGTAGGGTCAGCGCCGCGATCATCACGATGGCCTGCACCATGGAGGTCCAGACCACGGCCAGGTAGCCGCCCACCGCAGTGTAGAACAGGATCACCACGCCCGAGATCACCACGCCCGCCCAGTAGGGCATGTCCATGAGGACCTCGAAGGCGTTGGCCATGCCCTTGAGCACGGACACGTTGTAGATGATCAGGAACAGGCCCGTGGCCGCGGCCGAGAAGATGCGCGCCTGCGGGTTGCCATAGCGGCCGTAGAAGAAGCCGGGCAGCGTCATGGCATCGAGATTCTCGGTGAAGCGGCGGATGCGGCGACCGAGGACGATCCAGGCCAGGGTCGTGCCGATGAGCACGTTGCCCGCGCCCACCCACAGGGTGGACAGGCCGAATTTCCAACCAAAGGCGCCGCCACCGATGATCACCACGCTGGAGTAATAGGCCGCCACGAAGGACAGCGCGGTCACCCAGGGGCCCACCGAGCGGCCGCCGATGGCGAAGTCGCCGGCGCTCTTGCTGCGGCTGCTCATGACCATGCCGATGGCGGCCAGGGTGCCGAGGTAGACGACCAGGACGATGACATAGATCAGCATCACTTGTCCTCCTGGTCACGGGACTTGTCCCAGGCCGCCCAGATCAGGGCGAGTGCGATGGTCCCCAGCAGCACCAGGAAGGCGCTGAAGGTGAGCCAGGGCATGTTGAACGGAGCCATTGAAGGCCTTTCTACAGCGGGCTAAAGGGCCCAGGAAACCTGCCAGCGCAGGAAGTGGACAGTGTCGGTCAACGGCGGCAGTCCGTAGCGGCCGTCATGGTAGGAACCGGGGTCGAGCATCTCCCACAGGAGGTGGCCCTTGAAGCCGCGGCCCATGTCGGCCTTGAGTTCGACCTGGGTCAGCAGACCGCGGGCGTCACCGCCGGCCGGGGCCAGGAGGTAGCTGGCCGCGAGGCGTGCATCGAGCCAGTCGGTCACCAGACGCTTCACCGTCACCTTGGGCGCGGCGATGTTCTCCCAGGCGGCCACGTTGACCCGGCCCGGGGTGCTCTCACCGATGAGAGTGTAGATGTAGAGCTCGCTCCACTTGGGCCAGCGGCCCCAGGGGGCGCGGAAGGGGCGCATGTCGCCATCGAGGCCCGAGTAGTAGAAGGCGCCGGCCTCGCCGGTCCAGCCGCGGCCGATGGGGCCGGCAAAGAAGGCTTCACCCGCGAGGGCCCAGCCGCTGCCTTCGGCCACGGCATCGTCGGCTGCGGCCATGACGGTGCCGTCCTGGTACTGGCCAGCCAGCTCCGCGTGCCACTTGCCCTCGTCGCCGAGTTGACCGTCGTAGCGGCCACCCAGGGTGACCGTGGCGAGATCATCAAGGACCTCATCGGGATCGTCCTCGTACTTGTAGAGGACCGACCAGGCCCAGCTGCCCTTGACCAGGCGCAGCACCGCGCCGGTCTCGTCGGCATCGGTCAGGCGTTTGTTCTTGTCGTCGACCAAGACGATATCGTCGTACTTGGGATTGTAGATCAGGGCGCCGTCGAGCTTGCCCCAATCCGAATCCGACTGCAGGCGCACGGCGTTGTGGTAGATGCTGCGGCTGCCATCGTAGGGATGTCCCTCGAGCATGAGGAAACCACCGGGCCAGATGATGTCCTGGCGGCCCACGGTGAGGCGGGTCTGCACATCCATCTTCCAGGACCAGAAGCCGCGGTCGATGATGACCTCGTCCCAGCTGAAATCCTGGTCGTCGGGCGTGATGTAGTGGCGGTGCTCGTTGGCCAGGCGCAATTCGAAACGGTGGGCGCCGAGATCGAGGCGGCCGCCGGCCCGGGTGCGCACACGGATCCAGTTGCGGTCCGGATCGGGGGCGAAATGGTAGACGCCGTCGAGCACTTCCTGGCGGACGCGCAGGTCGAGCAGCGGGGTGAACGTGGTGCCGTTGGCACTGACCTCAGGCACAGGAATGGCGGCCGTCAGGGCCGCCAGCAGCAGGCAAGCGAGGATTATCCGGGGCATGGGCATCCTTTCGTTGGCCCCAAAGGTGGTGCGAGGGGTAGAGTGAGGCAAGGAGATGAGGTGAGGGATTCAGCCGGGCCTGTTCGAGAGGTGACTATGATGATGCGTTGCTTGCTGTTACTGCCGTTGTTGCTGGTTCTGGTTGCGTGTCAATCCAGCGATCAGGCCGAGACCGAGATCCGGGCCGTGATGCAGGCGGCCGAGGATGGCTGGAATGCCGGTGATCTGGAGCAATACATGGGGTGTTACTGGCGGTCGGAGGAGTTGCGGTTTGCGGGGGGCGACAAGGTTGATACGGGATGGGAGAAGGTGCTGGCGAACTACCAGAAATCTTACCCGGACAGGGCGACCATGGGGCGACTGGCCTTCACAGAACTGGATGTTTCGGTGCTGGCAGAAGATGCCGCGGTGGTATTCGGGCGGTGGCGATTGACCAGGGAAGGGGAAGAAGCGGCCGAGGCCCCCCGGGGGGTATTCACCTTGGTGATGCGGAAAACCGATGGGGCCTGGCGGATCGTGCATGATCATACGTCGGCCGCGGAATGATGGGCGAGAAGGCCCCCCGGGGGGCCTTCAACATCACAACCGATTCAACCCATTCAACGCCGCCACCCGATAAGCCTCCGCCATCGTCGGATAGTTGAACGTCGTATGCATGAAATAATCCAACGTATTCCCATCCCCCGGCTGCAACATGATCGCCTGTCCGATATGCACGATCTCCGCCGCCCCATCCCCAAAACAATGGATCCCCAGAATCGCCCGGGTCTCCCGATGGAACAGGATCTTCAGCATCCCCACCGTCCGCCCGGTGATCTGCGCCCGAGCCAGATGTTTGAACATCGCATGCCCCACCTCATAGGGCACCTTCTGCTCGGTCAACTCACGCTCGTTGTGCCCCACCGAACTGATCTCGGGAATGGTGTAGATCCCCGTGGGAATATCCTTCACCAGCGTGAACGGGCACGACCCCTCGGTCAGATGGGTGGCCGCGATCCGACCCTGGTCATAGGCCGCACTGGCCAGGCTGGGGTAGCCCACCAGATCACCCACCGCATAGACATGCGGCTGCGAGGTCTGGAAGTTCTCATTCACTGGAATCGACCCCCGCGAGTCGGGTTCGATATCCAGGTGCTCGAGCCCCAAACGGTCACTGTTGCCGGTCCGACCGTTGGCCCACAACAAGTAGTCGCTGCGGATCTGCTTGTTGCTGTCCAGGCGCAGGGTCACGCCCTTCTCATCGACATCGATGCTCGTGTACTTCTCGTTGTGATCGATGCGCACACCCATCTCGCGCAGGTGATAGGCCAGGGCGTCGATGATCTCATCGTCGAGGAACGACAACAGGTTGGGCCGGGTGTTGATGAGGTTCACCTTGAGGCCCAGACCCCGGAAGATCGAAGCGTACTCGCAGCCGATGACGCCGGCGCCGTAGATGGTCAGCGACTTGGGCGTGGATCCCAGCTTCAGGATGGTGTCACTGTCGCAGATCCGAGGGTTGTCGAAATCGACATTGTCGGGCCGATAGGGCCGAGAGCCCGTGGCCAGGAAGAAGTTGTCGGCCGTGTACCTCTTCTTGTTACCCGAACTCTCGAGGACCTCCACAGTGTGCGGATCCACGAACATGGCATAGCCGGCGATGATCTCGACGTCATTACTCTCGCAGAAACCCCGGTGCAGCTTCACCTGCGCCTCGATCACGGTCTGCGAGTGGCGCAGCAGGGTCTGGTAGTCGGCGTTCTGGAACTCGAACCAGTTGGGCTTGCGCTGGATGATCTGGCGCAGGGCCTTGCTGGGAATGGTGCCCTTGTGCGTGCAGTTGCCGCCCACCTCGAAGAAGGCCTCGATCAGGGCCACCCGCTTGCCCGACTTGGCGCACTTCATGGCCGCGCCCTCGCCGCCGGGGCCGCTGCCGATCACGATGACGTCGTAGTCCCGCTGCATGGATCTCGCTTCCTGGTGTTGCGTCGCAATAAACGGTGGCGAGCCTTGCCGGAGAGACAGACCCGCGAGCCCCCAAGGTACAATTGACAACAGATTTCGGAAACTGCGGAAATGGAAGAAACAACCGGAAATGACAGGGAATTCTGAGACCCACCCCCTTTCCAGGGGAACGCGTCCATTGTTTATTAATGGTACTATTGTTACTGATTCGGTCCGCTCCGCCTCATGCCGAAAGAGTCTGCCATGACGCGATTCTTGCGCCCCATCCTGCTCATCCTCGCCGTGCTGCCATCCATTGCCGCCGGCCAGACCCAGATGCAAACACCGGCGCCCACTGGTCGGTTGGTCATCAAATGGACAGCGCAGGCCTCCATGGCTGACCAGACCCGCGTCTCGTCAATCTCCGGCGCGCCCATCGCGAGTCGCATACGACCGGAGCTGCTCTCCCAGGTCGCGACCAAGAGCCGTCGGCCTCTCGCCACCTTGAACGACCTCACTCGCTGGTCCCACCTCACCCCGGCCGACACCAGCCCCGAGGCCCTACGCCGCCTGGCGGTCCGCCTCCAGCACGACCCCGCCGTGGAAACCGCCTTCCTCGAGCCGCGCATGGTGCCCGCCGCCCTGGGCTTCGACGCCTTCACCGGACAGGGACCGGCCATCACCCCGGGTCCCCTGACCTCTGACACCCCCGACTACACCGACCTGCAAGGCTACCTCGACCCCGCCCCCCTGGGCATCGGCGCCCGCGCCGTCTGGCCCCACGCGGGAGCCCGCGGCAGCACGGTCAAGATCATCGACATCGAGGGCGGCTGGCTCTGGGCCCACGAGGATCTGCCCGTCCCCTTCGCCGACATCGGCGAGCACATCGATGAACCGGTCTGGCGCAACCACGGCACCGCCGTCGTCGGCGTCATGCGCGGCGAGCCCAATGAGTACGGCGTGGACGGCATCGTGCCCGAATGCCAGGTGGGCAACAGCAGCATCGGCGACCAGTCCCTGGCCGAGGCTCTTGTCTCCGCGGCCCTGGAACTGGAAGTCGGTGATATCGTGCTCATCGAATTGCACGCCCCCGGGCCCAACAGCATTCCCGGCGCCGGCCAGTACGGCTACCTGCCCATGGAGTTCTGGCAGGACAACTTCGAGACCATCCGGGCCCTCAGCGACCTGGGCATCATCGTGGTCGAAGCCGCGGGCAACGGTCAGCAAGACCTGGACGACCCCCTCTACCTCGACCTCTTCAACCCCGAAGTCCGCCACAGCGGCGCCATCATGGTGGGCGCCACCAGCGGCAGCGATCTGGACCCCGCCTGGTTCACCAACAACGGTCAACGGGTCGACCTCTGCGGCTGGGGCATGGACGTCGTGACCTGTGCCTATGGCGACCTGCAGGGCGGCGAGGACGAAACGGTCTGGTACACCGCCATGTTCAGCGGCACCAGCAGCGCCTCGCCCATCGTGACCGGTGCCGTGGCCGCGCTCCAGGGCATGGTTGAGGCCGACCTCGGCTTCAGCCTCGACCATCATCTCGCCCGCCACCTGCTGGCCAGCACCGGCACCCCGACCACCGGTCCCGAGCTCATCGGCCCCCGCCCCGACCTCGAAGGCGCCCTGATCCAGGCGGCCCAGGGCATCGGCATCATAGAAGGACTGGTCACCGACGCTGACAGTGGTCTGCCCGTGAGTGGGGTCGAAGTCCGCGTGATGCCCGACGGCCCCATCGCCTACACCGCAAGCGACGGCACCTATCGCCTGGGATTGATGGCCCATGACTACGAGTTGCGCTTCCTCTCGTATTACCACGAACAACAGGACGAGTTCGTGACCGTCACCAACGGCATCGTGGCCCACACCACCCAGCTCATCACCCTGCCCCTGGAGATCATCCACGGCACGGTCTTCGACAACGAGGACGCCATGCTCGAGGGCGCCCGGCTCGAACTCATCGACGAACCCGTGCCCGTCACCTATTCCCTGGCCGACGGCACCTACACCTTCGAGCCCGTGCCCGAGGGCATGCCCCACCGCTTGATGACCGGTGGCGTGCCCCTCTACGGCGGTCTAATTGTCGAATTCCCGAACGTCACAGGCAGAATCGACATCACCTTCGCCCTGCCGTTCATCGACAGCGATTTCGAGGACGACCCCGACGGTTTCACCACCACCGGCGACCTCTGGGAACACGGTCGACCCGACGTCACCGGCATGGGTCCCGGGACCGCCTTCAGCGGAGACTGGTGCTGGGGCGTGGGCCTGGACGGCCTTGGCTATCCGGATGAGACCGAATCCTCGCTACACAGCCCGGTCTATCAACCGGGCCAGTTCAACCACAACCGCCTCCACCTCAGCTTCCACTACTGGAGCGGCACCGAGCCCGGGTTCGACGGAGTTCAACTGGTCTTCGAGCGGGAGGGCCAGGAGCCTGAGATTCTCACTCCCGTCGATGGCTACACCGATCTCTTCCTCGGCGCCCTGGGCCACACCCCAGGCTGGTCAGGCGACTCCGAGGGTTGGCGAACCGTCATATTCGACGTCTCCGAGGGCTTGCTCGACCCCTGGTCCTTCACCCTGCGGTTCGCCTCGGACGCGAGCCTCAACGCCGAAGGTTTCCTCATCGACGGCATCACGCTGCACGATTTCGACACCTTCATCGGTGTCGAGAATCAGGTCCCGACAGTGGCCGGAGCCCAGCTCAACGCCTGGCCCAACCCGTTCAACCCCCAAGTGACCCTGGCCTGGGAGTTCAGTGTTCCCGGCCCCATCGACCTGGCCGTATTCGACCTGCGCGGCCGACTTGTCAGGCACCTGATAGCCGGGGAGTCCGTTGCCGCTCGTGGCCACATCAACTGGAATGGAACCAATGGGCGTGGGCAAGCTCTGCCCAGCGGAATCTACCTGGTGCGTGCAGTCGACACCCTCGGTCACACCACCACTCGACGAATCACGTTGGCCCGTTGATTTCAGGGGTGATCCGCGATAGGATCGCCCCATGAGAACTCCACATAGATTCCTCACGGAGGATCGCATCCTCCGCCTTCAACAACGACAGCTACAGCCGGCCATTATCCTGACGGTCGTCCTGGTTATCCGGGTCTTCATGCTGCCGCTGACCGCCAATCCCCTGAACTGGTTTCACCCCTTGAGCCAGCTCGCCACGGCCGGCGCCTTGATCTACATGGCAGCCAGCACGCGCCGTCATCTGACCATCGCCTTCATCCTGGCCATTCCCGGCCAGATTTTCGATTGGCTGGACCAGCTCAGTATCATCAGCCACTCCTATGAATGGGTCCATGAGACACTCCAGATCCTGCTCATCCTGTACGTTTTCTACTTGATGCTTCGCGAGCTTTTCATGGCTCGTAAGGTCAACGCCTCCACCATGTTGTTGGCCGTCAATTGCTACCTTCTCATCGGCATGGTCTGGTCCATCATCTATATTCTGACCGACTTCCTTGTCCCCGGCTCGTTCAATCTCCCCGAGACTCCGGGTATCGAGACCTGGCAACACCTCTACTACTTCAGCTTCGTCACGCTGACAACCTTGGGATACGGCGAAATCAGTCCAGCCCTCCCCTTGGCCCGATCTCTTGCCATGATGGAAGCCATTGCCGGCGTGCTGTTCACCGGCGTCCTCATGGCCCGGCTCATCGGGCTCTACACCGCCGGTGGGTCCACCAAGGAGTGATGATGCGCCAAGCCATTTCGCTGCTAGTCTTGCTGAGCATCCTCGGCGGATGTGGTTCTCCGAAGAACGATCAAGAGTCGGCTTCATCTACGGCCCAGGCCGACACCCCCAAGGTGACAACCCGCACTCTCCGCGGCATCCTCTACCTCAGCCCCCGTTACCGCGTCTTCCGTGAGCTGGACACCGCCCAGGCCTACTGGGTGGCCGACCCCGACAACTTCGTCACCGAGGATTACACCCGCGCCGCCTATGGCCCCGAAGCCCCGGTCTGGGCCGAGATTGCCGGCACCGTAGCCGCCTTCGACGGCCTGGGGATCGCCGCCGATTTCGACAGCTTGCTCACCATCTCCTCGGTCACCGATCTCAGCGGAAAATCCACCGTCGAGGCCCCCATGTTCCGGGCCTCCGGCAACGAGCCCTTCTGGTCCATCACCACCACCCCCGGCGGAGGCCTCACTCTGCGACGCCCCGAGGATCTGGAACCCCTGGCATTCAAGGGCCCCAAGGCCGTGGGAAAGCCCGCCGCCTGGATCTTCCTGGGGCGGCAGCATGCGGGGAGCCCCAGCACACTGCAACTCATCCTCACCCAGGAGCCTTGCCAGGACACCATGGCCGACAAGGACTGGACCTGGCGAGCCATGCTGATTATGGACCGGGATGTCCTGCGCGGATGCGCCGAGGTGACCGAACCGGCCGCAGCCGACGACTGACCATTCGCCCATCCCCCATGGACCTTTTATATTGAGCCACGCAATCCAACCCCGAATTCTCCAACCGGAGGTCCCTCGTTGTTCCGACGCATCTTCCTGCTCGCGGCCCTGACCGCCGCCCTGGCCAGCCTCGCCCTGGCGGCCACCGATCCCCACCCCTTCTCCGTCCACGACATGCTCGCCATGCAACGCATCGGCGATCCGCAGGTCTCCCCCGACGGCAAGCTGGTGGTGTTCACCGTGCGTGAGACCGACCTCGAGGCCAACCGCGGCCGCACCGACCTCTGGATCGGCGCCGTGGACGGCAAATCGGAGGCCAAGCCCCTGACCCGCAGCGAGGCCGGCGAGTGGAATCCCCGCTGGTGTGTGCGCAACAACGAGGTCCATTTCCTGAGCACCCGGTCGGGCAGCGCCCAGATCTGGGCCATCGACCCCCGCGGCGGTGAGGCCCGTCAGCTCACCGAGTCGCTTCTGGACATCGAGTCCTTCGAGCACGCCCCCGCCCTGGGCGGCTTCCTGATGACCGCGCAAATTTATCCCGGCATGACAGTGGAGGAGTCCCTGGCCCGCGATGCCGAGGTGGCCGCCGACCCGGTCACCGGCAAGGTCTACGACGAGCTCATGTTCCGGCATTGGGACACCTGGGAAGATGGCAAGCGCAGCCACCTCTTTCTGCTCACGCCCCTGGGCGAGCTCACCGATCTCACGCCCGACCTCGACACCGACGTGCCCACACGTCCGTGGGGCGGCATGGAAGAAGTGACCGTGGCCCCCGACGGCAGCGAGGTCATCTTCACCGCCAAGATCCTGCCCGGCAGCGAGCCCGCCTGGTCCACCGACTACGACATCTACGCCGTGAAGGCCGACGGATCCGGCTCCATTCGCTGCCTTACCGAGGACAACGAGGCCTGGGACACCCAGCCCGTGTTCTCCCCCGACGGCAAGACCCTGGCCTGGCTGGCCATGGACCGTCCCGGCTTCGAGGCCGACCGCTACCACGTGGAGCTGCGGTCATGGCCCGAACTGGGCGACGCTCGCCGTCTCGAGCTCACCTACGACGACCTGAACCTGAGCATCCACAGCCTGCTCTTCGACAAGAAGGGCAAGCACCTCTTCGTCACCGCCGACTACCTCGGCCAGGGTTCGGTCTTCGACCTGGATGTGAAGAAGAACGAGAGCAAGCTCGTGGTCCGCGACGGCGCCAACGGCTCGGTCACCTGGGCCGGTAAGCGCCTGCTCTACACCAAGCACCACCTGCAGTCGCCCCGTGAGATCTACACCATCAAGACCAACGGCAAGGACGAGAAGCGCATCACCGGTTTGAACGATGCCGCCCTCGCCGCCACCCTCATGGGCGAGCCCGAGCAGTTCACCTTCGAGGGCTGGAACGGCGAGACCGTGTACGCCTACGTGGTCAAGCCCTACGACTGGACGGCCGAGAAGGCCGCCGCCGGCCAGACCTGGCCCATCACCTTCCTGGTGCACGGCGGCCCCCAGGGCAGCTTCGGCAACGACTTCCACTACCGCTGGAATCCCCAGGCCTACGTGGGCGCAGGCTTCTGCACCGTCGCCGTCGACTTCCACGGCTCCACCGGCTACGGCCAGGAGTTCACCGACGCCATCAGTGGCCACTGGGGCGACCGTCCCCTGGAGGACCTGGAGAAGGGTCTGGCCGCGGCGCTGGACCGCTACGACTGGATGGACGGCTCCAAGGTCGTGGCCGCGGGCGCGAGCTACGGCGGCTACATGATCAACTGGATGCACGGCCAGCCCTTCGGTGAGAAATTCAAGGCCTTCGTCTGTCACGACGGCAACCTCTGCGAGCAGATGGCCTATTATGACACCGAGGAGCTGTGGTTCCCCGAGTGGGAGCACGGCCGCCCCTTCGAGGACCAGGCGCCTTACCAGAAGCACAATCCCATCAACTACGTCCAGAACTGGCACGTGCCCACCCTGGTCGTGCACGGCGCGCTGGATTACCGCGTGGTCGACACCCAGGGCATGAGCACCTTCACGGCGTTGCGGCGCCAGGGCGTGCCGGCTCGCTTGCTGTACTACCCCGATGAGAATCACTGGGTGTTGAAGCCCCAGAACTCCATCCAGTGGCATGACGAGGTGATGGGATGGTTGAATCGTTGGATCGCTGACTGAGGTTTCGACCGAAACGGCCATTGAGGCGAGAACCGCCTGGTGCAACTTCGCTTGATCGATCTACGTGGTAGATGCACTCGTGAATTGAACTGTGAGTAGCCGAAGAGGACAGGAACATGTGGGATACAGTCGGAATCTTTGCTGGAGTCGTCGTCATCCTCCTGATGTTTCAGGTGCTCGATGTCGCCGAGACTCTCAAGCTGCGCCTGAAAGGCGGGGCTTCTCGGAGCGACATCGAGGATCGCGTAGTGCGACTGGAAGAGCGGCTCGATGCCCTGGAGCGGAAGGCGGAGTAGGACGTTCCCCCATTGAAATCCGGTACGCAGGCCGCCCTCCTTGGAGGGCGGCCTTTTGATGAGGAGCCGAAGAGCCCCAGGATCTCCAATTGATCCGCCACCTCCAATCTGATACACTCGGGGCCAAGGGGGAATCATCGCGACCGCAAGCTAACGTCCCACATTGCCAGTACCATCAACGACACCAGCATGGTTGTCGTGTGCGTGCATCCGTCCAGTGACCAGGGAGATCCATGACCCCTTGCCAAGGCGTTCTCATCCATCGTCCGACACCCTGAACGCCCCAACGTGGAGGTCATCATGCATCGCCCATGCACCCTCGGCAGGTTCCTCGCCGGCCTGCCGACCCTTGTCTTCGCCTGCATCCTCATCGGCAATCCCGAATCAGTATCCGCCACCAGCCCCTGGTACCCTCTCAACACCGGCGCCCATTGGATCTACAGTGACGGCACCGTCACTCTGACCGTGGAAGTGGGCAACGAGCTTGTCCTGGTAGGCGAAACCGTCCATGCCGTCGAGTATTCCATCACCGGGTTGAGTACCAACCAACCCCAGGCCTGGACCTGGTACTCGACCATCGATGACGACGGCATCGTCCGGCATGTCGGCTGTCGCCCCGAGTCCCAATCTGCCTGGTTCGAATTCACCCCGGCATGGGCCTGGCTCAGCGTGCCACCCAGCGTGGGTGACGCCTGGGGGGAGTCCGAATTGCAGTTGATCAACCACCTGGACAAGGATAGTTCACCCGGTAGTGGGTGGTATCAGTACAGCTGGGATCAGGAAGGGACGGTCACGACACCGGCCGGCACCTTCCCGGCTTTCCACTCGAGCCACGGCTGGGTCGCGTCCATGGTGGGTCTGGTCACCTTCCGGTTACCACCGGCCTATCTGTATCCCAACGAGCTATTGCTCATCGAGAGCAGTCTCGTGGTTCCGGCGACGGATAGAAGCTGGTCGGCACTGAAGGACCGGTTCCGCTGAGTTGCTCAGGATCACCTTGAGGTGTCGACTGATTGGTTCTGGCCCTCTCCTCGGACATGAAGAAGCCGGCTCCCCTTGTCGAGGAGCCGGCTTCACTTGACCAGGGCGGAAGCCCCGGCAAATCCAAGACCCTACTTCATCGCTGCGCCTTGCTTCATGAGGAAGGCTTCCACCGCCGCCACGGTCTCGGGACGGAGGTTCTCGATACCTTCATAAGGGCGACCGAACGCCGGCAGTTCATCAGGATACTTCTGCATCCGCTGCTTGTGCCGCTGGATGATGCGCACGAATTCCTGACCACCCCAGGCACCAACCTCGGTGGACACGGGATACTCTTCACGGGTATCGCGGAACAGATCATAGAACTTGGCGACAATGGGATTCTCGCCGGCCTTCGGGGTAAAGAGCTTGTACTGCTCCTTCACCACCGCTTTCAGATAATTGCCTGAATAGATGAAGACATGGTCCCGGCGACCATGGGTCTCCCCCTCCAGCATCAGGGCCGTCTGATCCACACCATCGATCACACGATCCGTGGGAATCTTGTCCATGCCACCACCGAATCGAGCCAGGCTGGTGAAAAGATCGGCCACGTGGACGATATCAGTGACGATGGAATCCTTCTCGATCATGCCAGGCCAGCGAGCGAAGGCATCGACGCGCACGCCGCCCTCGGTCTCGGCACCCTTGCCACCGCGATAAATCATCGCCGTGAAACCACTGCCGGGTGAGTACTTGGTGAAGTGGCCGTTGTCGCCCATGACCACGACGATGGTATTCTCGGCGATGCCAAGGTCATCCATCTCGTCCAGGACTTCACCGATCCAGCCATCGAGCTGCTTCATGCTCTCGACATAGGTGCCGCCATTGGGAGTGGTAAACTGGTCCACGGTCGTCCGCGGGTTGGACAGGGGAATGACGGGCCAGTACTGCAGGAAGAACGGCTTGTCTTCCTTGGAGAGGATGGCCAGCTGTTCGAGCGTCTGCTTCTGGAAGCGGTCGTTCATCTCGTTGTATTTCTTCTGGTTCCAGCGTTCGCCGGCCTTCATGTGAACTTCGCGCACCGTTTCACCGCGCCGGCCCTCGACCACCGTCACCATATGGGAGGCGTCGGGGCGGAAGGTCTCGTCCAGGGTGAAGCGGTCGTCGTAATTGTTCTTCCCGATCCCGATGGAGACTTCTTCGTTGGCCGCATCATCATTGAAGATGGTGAGCTGACCCTGCTGATGGATGGGGAAAGCCGCGTAGTCGAATCCCTGGTGGTTGGGCCAGGCTTCCATGATGTCGCCCATGTGCCACTTGCCGATGTGGACGGTGTTGTAGCCCGACTCGGACAGGACCTCGGCCAGGGTGACTTCCTTGTCCGCCAGACCGAAGCCGGCGATGTCCACCGCCGTGTCGCCCATGCCGTTGCGATGGGGCTGGCGACCGGTCATGAAGGCGACGCGAGTGGGCGTGCACGAAGGCTCGGTATACATCCGGGCGAAGCGCATACTCTCGTCGGAGAACTTGTTGATGTTGGGCGTCTTGTAGCCCCGAATCGCATTGAGCTCGGGAATGCCCAGATCACCGAAGCCGATGTCATCGACCAGGATGTACAGGATATTCGGAGACTTGCCACCGTTCTGCTCGCGGAACTGGGCGAGCTTGGCATCGACGGATGCATCATCAGCCGCCCACTGCTCCCCGTTCTGGGCCTCGAGGATATAGTACTCGGTGTCGAAGGCGATGTCCGCGGCACCCAGGGTGCCAGCGGCGAACACCATGATCAAGGCCGCGGCAACGAATGTGGTTCGTTTCATTGGTCACTCTCTCCATTTCCAACTGACTGTCGTTGAGGGCATGGACTGCAGTGGTCTCAAGCCAGGACACAATCTCTGGCGATTAGGAAAAAGCCGCATCAAAAAATCGAAAACCTGAACAAATCGGTTGTGCCCTCGAAATTGTGTCTAGCACTTATGGCCACTGATCTGGCCATGCAGGCTTGCGCAATCGTCCTACCAGGACCACGTATGGTGCGACTTCTCCCCCTTCGGACCGCCCATCTAAGCCCGGACACATTTTCGACGGCATAACCTATTGATCACGGGAGTTTGTGGAGCGTGATGAACGCCGTCTTCCGATTATCCCAGTCCCAGGTACCCGCTCCACCGCGTATCCCGTCAGCCGTCATGAAGAGCTTGAACTGAACCAGGTCCCCGCTCTCCGGCATGGCGGCCGTGAAACTCAACAAGCCGGCCGTCTCGTCCAGGTTGCTGAGTCGCGCCTCAGCCATCATCCCCTCGATGCTGATCTTTCCCGTCAGCTCTCCATGCCGTTCCAGGGACAGATCCATGGTCAGATCCATCCAATCACCCTTGGCCGGCACCTTCATGACACCCGCCCAGTGGCCGACAGAATCAGGGACCATCGCATCTGTCCCGTACCGGATCTTCTCGGTCATGGACCGGGCCAAGACCTCGACATCAGCTTCCTCATCCATGAAGTGATGCAGGATGCTCGCCAACAACGCAGCATTCCAGGAGCTGTCATGGGCAACAAAACGCGAACGGACATCCGCCGGACCGGGGCTGTTGATGTCGAGCATGAGTGGTCCCCGGGCAGGCTCGAAGTCGGCTGGTACGAAGGCGAAATGGCGGATTCCCCCATCGAGGTTGGTCTTGAAATAGGCCTCGCCCCGGCTGACATCGAAGACGATGGACCAGCGGACATTGACACTCATGTCGTCCAGGATCTTGAAGCAGTACTCCACCGGGTCCTGGTCCTTGAACTCCTGCATCAGCTTCGCACCGTAGATGAAGCGGGGAATCTCAGAGAATCGCTGCTCGATGGGCAGGTCACCGCCGAATCCCTGATGCTTCTTCAACCAATCCATGGCCACGGAATAGTCCGAGTTGCAGCAAAGATGAATGGGGAGTGCATCGCCGGTGGTGACCACGGGATGACCGTCCACGAAGTCGATGATGGCCGCCCGGCCCTGCTTATCGGCGACCATGTAGTGCCATCCCCAGCCATCCAGGGCCACCCGGTCCAGGTACTCGATGACCTCGGGCACGGTGGCGAAATTATCCAGCTGGTACTGCATCCATTGCATCTGGAACAGCACCGGCAGGCTCTCATCCGTCGAGTACTCCGGATCGAATCCCATCTCCCAGATGAAGAGTCCGGCCTCGTTCATGCCCCCATCGGGAAACTCAAGACCCAACGGGCTGAAGGTCACCGAGCCGTATAGCGATTTCCAGACCAGACCGGCGCCGCTGCTGTCATCACCATCGAGTAGCGACGCCCAGCTATGCCCGTTCTTCCACGTGTCGCGTGGATTGATGAAGACCGCCCCATCGACACGGGGCACGCTGCCCTGATTCAGGCTGTGGACGAAGTAGAGATCGTCGCCGTCCTGGAGCGTGAAGGTGGTACAGGCCTGGGCAGGGGTCAGCGGCAACGAGAATGCCAGCAAGGCGAACAGTCCAAGAGCGAGGCCCGAAATGAATCTGATCTGGAGCATGGTCATCCCTTTCGTGATTCCGATCTGGAGGCACGAAAGAGAGACGGCTCATGGTCGGCAAAAGATGCCTGCGATCACGGTTTATTCTGGATGAGCCATCCCGACCAGCTCCGTCACCGTCACGGCCCGCAGGCCGTCCTCGGACAGGCGCGGCAGGACGATTTCCAGGGTCTCCAGCGTTCCGAGCCTGGCCAGCCCGCCATCATGCAGCACCAGGATCGCCCCGGGCTTGGCATTGATCTCGAAATGCCAGGTGGCCATCTTGCGTGGGGTGGTGAGGTCCAGGGGATAGACGCTGGCCAGGCACGGGCGATACCCATGCTCAGCCATGAGCTCGATCATCCGCTCGTCCAACCAGCCCGACCCCGGCCGACACCACTGGACAGGTCCCAGGGGGCGGATGAGGGCATCGGTCCTGAGCAGGGATTCCACGAACTCATCGTCCTCGAGCTGGATACTGGGACGGTCGAGATACAGATGGTTGCCCAGTTCATGACCATCGTCGACGATGGCCTGCAGCAGATCAGGGTAGGCCTCGGCCTGGGAGCCGATGATGAAGAAGGTCGCCCGGGCCCCGTGACGGCGCAGGATCTCCAGAATATGAGGAGTGACCGCCGGATGCGGCGCGTCATCGATGGTCAACGCGATGGCCAGGCTGTCGGTATCGACCCGGGCCATCACTTCGGGTAGGAAACTGACCACGCCGCGCTGTTGCCAGCGCTCCGGCTTCAGGACGAACTGGGCCACCAGGCCCAGCAGAATGACGAGGATGAAGGCGGCCAGCAGCCAGGCCATGCGTTTCTTCATCGTACCAGCAACTGATCCCGATGACCCCAGGGCGTCACCGTCTCGAGCGAAAAGAATTCCTCCTGCAACTCATCGCCGTCACGCACCAGCAGACCGGCCTTGTCGAGCAATGGCGGGACCTTGCCCGGGATCACCCAGGGATTGCTACGAACGAATCCCAGCGCCCGGGGTGCATTGACCAGGATATCACCCCAGCCGGCATCCGACATCCCGGCCAGCCATTCGGGTACCTCGGCCAGTTCAGGCGCATGAGCCGGGCTCATGCCCTCGGCGGGATGCCCCGCCTCGATCAGGCGAGCAACCGACACATCGACACTGTAGAGCGCCATCGTGGCACATGAGCGAAGAGCTGACTGGTACCCGGTCTCCTCACCCTCGAGGGCCAATCGCTTGTCGGCATAAGAAGGAGCCTTCGTCTTCATCTCCTGCTGGAGACGGAGCCATTCCTCCACCAGATTCAGATCTTCCTGGGTAGGATCCGGCGTCGCCTCCCGCCAGACGACCTCGGCCTGGGTCATCATCTTGCCGATCACCTGCCGCGCCGCCCCGTCTCCCATGGCCAGGGAAACCCGCAGCAGCTCCGCCAGCCCGGCCTGGCCACCGGGCAGCTTGAGGGTGTACGCCGTCCAGGGTCGCTGGGACAGGGTATCCTCCAGGAATCGCTGAGCGCCCGAGTATCCTCGCAGGCTGAGATCATAGATCGTCGGGTCCATACCGGTCATGATGTCGTACTCGACACCCGGCCCTCGCCAGGCTTCCCATGACAGGACGATGTCGTTGATGGCATCAGGCTCACCCACCGTACCGGACTCGCCGCCCAGGATCTCGATGCCGCCATCCTCAAAGATGAAACGCAGCTGACCATGAGCAAAGGCCTTGGGCCCGCCCAGGGGCACCGTCACGAACTGCACGGAGGTCAATCGCTCAGGATACAAGCGGAGGGTCCGCAACACGGTCATCCCGGACAGGGGGTTGCCGCCGTGGCTCAGATTCCCCACCACCAGCGCCCCACCTGGCCGGACGTCGCTACGCTTCCAGTCGATCATCATGGGCAACATGGCGGCCGACAGGCCACCGGGCAGGACATCGCGCGCCGTCCTCACTCGGAAGGTCTCGGCGCGGCCCTCGGCATAGAGCGCCACATCGTTGACATCGAGGGCCTGCGGAGTCGGCAGAGGCGGCATGGCCACCGAGGCATCGTCATCGCCACAATGACGGATGACCACCAACCCGACCATGATCAAACCCATGAACACGATGACCAGTAGCAGACGCACGGCAGTCCCCTTCGCTAGCATGGATGTCCCTGACGGCCATTCTTGCAGATTCGCGATTACGGCGCCAGCATGAAGACCCCGAGGTGATCACCCACGTGGCCGGATCAGGGCCTCCACCGTCACCTGCAAACCGAGCAGCAACCCAAAGACACAGACGATGGCCGCCCCCGTGGGCAGGTCCAGCCAGTAGCTGGCCGCCGCTCCCAGCACCACGGCCAGCACGCCGACCAGGAGCACGAACAGCAGATGCTTGACCCCGCCGCCACAGCCGCGGCGGCATGCCATCACCGTCGGCACCACCAGCAAGGTGAACACCAGGAGCACCCCGGCAATCTGGACACTGCTGGTGACCACGGTGCCCAACACGGCATAGAACAGAAAATCCCACCGTTTGAGATTCAAGCCACGAGCGCGAGCGGCATCAGGGTCATCACTGATCAAGCTCAGCGATTTGTGCGACCGCCAGAGCACCAGGCCCAGCAGAGCGTACAACAGCGCCGTCTTGACCACCTGTGTCCAGGACACCCAGAGGATCGACCCCACCAGCAAGTGCCGGATCTCCTCACCACCGTGGGGAACCTGGGTGAGGACCAGGATCATGGCCGCCGAGAACACCGCGTAGATGATGCCGATGTAGGCCTCCTGGGGAATGGTCTCGTTCCTCGTCCGGGTGGCCGCGATGATCACCGCACCGATGAATGTGGCCACCAGGCCGGCCAGCCAGGCCAGGTCGGTCCCCACCTCGCCGCCGAAGAAGAGCGACATGGCCACGCCGAAGGCCGCGACCTGGGCCAGGGCGATGTCCACGAAGATGACCCCTCGGCGGACGACATGTCCGCCGAGGTAACCATGCATCAGGACCAGGACCAGGGCCACCACCACCGGGGCCGCCATCATGCCGAAGAATCCCACCATGCTACTGCTCCACGGCGGCCCGCAGGTCCGCCAGGATGATGTCGAACAGGGCGGGATAGGACTCCGCCCCCTCCCGAGAATCCACGGCCGCCGGCAAGATCACCAGCGCGACGTTCATGCGAGCGGCGGCCTTCTCGGCCACGTCGAGATGATTCCAGGGCGCGGCCACCAGTTCGCGGACACCAGCCTGCTCGGCCTGACCCACGAGTTCGTCGACATGTCGCGGCGAAGGAGAGATACCCGGACGATGCTCTACCGCACCGAGGATATCGAGACCGAGCCAGTCGGCCAGGTATTCCCACTGCTTGGTGTAAACCACCAGGGGTCGAATGCGAAGAGCGTCTGCCTGCTCCTGCCAGCCCTTGATCCGGGGCTCGAGATCGGCCTCCAGTTGTTCGGCGCGAAGGAAGAAGTTATCGGCCTCGTCCGGCAGCATCGCCGCCATGCGCTCAGCCATGAGCCGGGCTACCAGCAGACCATTGCGCGGGTCGAGGAGATAGTGCGGATTCCCCTCCGGATGGACATCGCCCTGGGCGCGACTCACCTCACCAACGGGCACCTCGAGCACCTTCTCCAGGGCGCCGGCGCAGTCCAGATCTCCAGGCTGTCCGGGCCTCACCTGAGGGTTTCGTGCCTT
>Ga0209692_10002386_pt1 | contig 20856 bp, 19 predicted proteins | sample tdDd472_FD_187129 | JGI IMG/M metagenome (GOLD analysis project Ga0209692, IMG submission 187129) | Marine sediment microbial communities from the Atlantic coast under amendment with organic carbon and nitrate - tdDd47.2 (SPAdes)... | ecosystem: Environmental > Aquatic > Marine > Coastal >... | reverse complement strand
CCCCGCCACCGAGCAGGGGACGCGACTCGAACCGGAATCCCGTGCCGATCGTGAAGTTCTGGCCAATCGTGAAGAACGAGAACCAGGAGGCCCGCAGGCCGACGTAGTTCAGGTCGGCCCCCAGGGTCGGCGAGCTCCACAGCACACCGACCTCTCCCCTGGAGCCCTTCTTGGGAATCAGGCGACTGTCGCGCGAGTCGTACGAGAGATTCGAGAACAGGCCGGCACTGGTCAGGAACTCGCCTTCCGTGAGATCGGGGGCGCCGGTCTTGACGTCGGTCGCTTCCTGCGAGTCGAGCGCGTAGCCCACGGTGATCTTCCACTGGCGGTTGAGCACGTGCGTGAGCGACAGCGCGAAGTTGTATCCCGAGCGCGTGAACGAGGGCTCCTCACGCAGGAAGATCCCGGCGTTGACGCGCAACGTGTTGCTCGGGCCCAATAGGTAGTTGTCGGAAATCGAGCCGCCGAGCGAGTACCCCTTGGTGCTGGCCAACGCCTCTATGTCGAGCCGCCGCCCGTAGCCCAGGAAGTTGCGATCCTGGAACCGGGCGCCGCCGCGTAAGAGCTCGTAGCTGCCCCAGCCGATCTCGAACGACACGCTGCGCGCGTCCAGTTCTTCGAGCGTGTAGTCGATGTCCGCCTCGACGTCATTGGGATAGGAGCGGGAAACGTCGACCGTGCGGAAGATTCCCGTCCGGTACAGGCCGTCGATGCCGTCCGCGATCTCGGACTCGGCCAGGATTTCACCCGACTCGAGCGGGATGCGGGAACGAATGAAGTGCTCGCTGGTCCGATCCCGTCCCGTGATGGTGACGTTCCGCACGCGGTAGACCGGGCCGGCCTCCACGTGAAACGCCAAAAACACGCGCGTCTCCTCGATGGTGGTCTTCACTCCCACCTGCGCCTTTTGATGGCCGCGGTTCAGCAGGGCGGCCCGGACGTGGGCGGCCGCCTCGGAAGGCAGCCGCACGTAGTAACCGAGACCGGGCAGGGGGCGCAGGATCCTCTCCTCCAGCGCCGGGTCGAGATCGCCTTCGATCGTGTAGCCGTAGATCATGAAGCGGGGGCCCCGCTGGATCGGCAACACGATCGAGGCTCGGGACTTGTCGTCGTTCCAGGTCACCTCGGCGGGACCCGCACGCGCTTCGCGATAGCCCTTGAGGAGGTGAGCTCGCTCGATCTCACCGACGGCGCCATCGACCTGCGACTGCAGGAACGGAGGCTCGGACCCCGACGGGAAGAACTTCATCAGCTCCTCGTGCTCGAATGCGGAGTCGCCCGGAAACCGAACCTCGGCGATGCGGGCGAGGGGCCCCTCCTTGACCTCGAACACGACGCGCTCCGCGGCCTCTTCGGACGGCTCGAAGCGGAAACCAACCTCCGCATGCGCGTAGCCGCGCCGCCGGAGTTCGAGTTCCATCGAGTAGGCGGCATCCCCGAGGTCGGCTTTGCGTCGTCCGTTCTTTTCGAACGAGGCCATCTCGCGGCGCGCCGCGAAGTTCAGATAACGCGTCCCGACATTGTCGTTGCCTTCGATTTCGGACGGCAGCGGAGGCGGACCGTCCTTCTTGCTGGATGCGCACGCCGCCGCGAGGGCGGCCAGGACGAGGAGCATGCGTGCGGCGGCTCTCACCGGAACTTCAGTCGCAGCATCAGGCCGCCGTTGTAGTCGTCCCAGCGATCCCGTTCCGCCGTGACGTAGAAGCGCTTCGAAAGTCGGAAACGCGCCTCCATGGTCGGGTCGCCCGCAGCGGAAACGTCCTTGCCCGACTCGAACTCGAAGCGCTCCAGGAAGCTCTCGTCATCGGGGTCCGACGGTCCCATCACCACATCGAGGATCGAGCGCCCGAGATAGAGTCCCGCGGTCATCTGCCCGCTCGCCGCGAGGCGCTCGCGCGTCGTTCCGGTTGTCAGTAGAAGAATCGCCTCGTCGCGCGGCAACGCCGGGATGGACGTGATGTGGACCTCGATGTCGGGGATCTTGCCCGTGACTTCGACGGTCATCTCGTAGCCGAGCTTGCGAGCCTCGCAGCTCGCGTTCACCGACGGGCGGAACGGGTCGTCGTGCGGGAAGACGAGGGAGCCGCGCGTGACTTTCAGACGCTCGCGCGTGATCGGAAACGTGAGCGACAGGTCGCGGAAGTCGGCGCGACCCTCCATGCGAGGAACGGCGCCCGTGCCGCGCAGGCGCAGGTTGGCGGAGATCAGTCCACGCAACACGTTGTTGTCGAGTCGAATGGTGTCGTCGGCCTTCACCGCCACGTCGAAGGTCATGTGCTTGAGCGGCTCTTCGCGTATCGAGAAGAGATGCAGCTTGCTGTCGGCCGCCGTTGCGCCTCCGTTGGAGAGCAGTTTGAGCGGCTCCGACCACAGCATGTTGGTGATGACGACCTCCCCGCTCGCGGCGATCTTCTCGATCGGCCCCTTCACGAAGATGTCCAGATCGGAACGCAAGCGCAGGTACGGCGTACGCGAGAGCAGAACGTTCTTGCCGCTGAGATGGATGTCGAACACGACGCTCGCCTGCTCCGCGGACGGGAACGTCACGCCGCCCGTCATGGTGAGCGGCTCGTAGCCGAGTTGCGCCGTGAACTGCTCGACCGTGAGTCCGGCCTCGGTCACGCGCAGTTTCGCGACGACGTCCTGGAGTGCTGGGATGTCGCCCTGGAGACGCACGCGCGGCGACTTGATGGAGGCGGTCCCTTCGAAGTGCGGATCCAGGGGCGTGCCGGAGAATTTTACGTCGATGGTGCCGGTGCCCTCGCCGTGCGCGATGGGGGAGCCGGGCAACTTGGCGAGCGGCTGGAGATCGGGGATGAAGAACGATGCGCTCCCGGAGATCGGCGCCGTCCGGATTCGCTCGGTCAGTGCGGCGGGATCCTTCCAGTCGAGCGCCGCGTCGGTGTGCAGCTTCGCTTCGGCCATGAGCGGCCCCAGTTCGGAGCCCTCGAGGATCAGGTCCATCCCCTTGTCGCCCGCCCGGAGCTGGATCACCGTATCGCCCGCGATGAAGTCGTCCGGCGCTTCGGTCCAGCGCAGGTCCCGCAATCGGAAGACGCCGTCGATCGAGTTGCCGCGCATGCTCGTCTCGAACGTCGCCTTGGAGAACTCCACGACGCTGGGGAGGTAGGGGGCGAGACCACCGGGCGTGACTTCGACGGACAACGTGAGCGTCGGCTCGCCAGCTAGAAAGCGGATTCCCTCGGCACCTGCGTCGATCGGGACAAACCCCGAACCGGAGAGCTTGAGCTTCGGCACGCCATCGACAAGCATCGATCCGATGTGAATGCCGCGGTCGTCCTGGTGCACGCGCACGTCCACTTTGGCTTGCTGCTGCTGGAACTGCAGTCCGGACGAGGCGACCGTCAGGTTCCAGCGCGGTGACTGCATCGTGCCGGTTGCGTTCAGCTCGAACCCCAGGAGACCCTGTGCGTCTTCGTAAGCTTGCGCGACGTCGAGACCGGCCGCCTTCAGCTGCAGCTCGATGTTGTCGCCGTAGGTCGCACGGCCTTCGATACGACCGCCGAGCACCGTGGCATCCAGATCACGAAGCGTCGCGGTCTTGCCGTCCCAGTTCAGCTTCGTCGGTCCCCGCAGTTCCAGCGATTGACCGGCGGCGTTGGCCTTGAGCGTCTTCAGCGTGGCGGCCACGGTTCCCGCGTCGAGTGAGAAGGTGGCGTCGGCCGAGCCTGCGACGTTCCACGCGGGGGCCTGCACCGAAAACTCCGGCAACGCGATCGTGTCGCCCCGCACGGCAGCCCGAACTTTCGCGGCGTCGATCACGAGACCGTCGATTTCGAGGTTCTCGCAGACGAGGTCGGCGTCCCCCTCGCGCTCCCCATCGATGGAAACACCCTGGATCCGTCCGCTGCCCCGAATCAGGCCCTTCATGGCGGGCGCGCCCGGAATCAGCTTGGCCAGTTCCTCAAGGCTGGAAATGTCGATCGTGTACGAACCGTTCTTGAGTGTTCGCTGTTCGAGATCGGCGCTGCCTTTCACGACGAGGCTGCCGGGCGCCGCGACGAAGCTGAGCGACTCGAGTTCGACTCGGGGCCACGCGAGGTTGCCCTTCGCTTCGAGCGTCTCGATCGGCGTGTTGTCGATCATGAGCCCGCGACCTTGGACGTCGAGGAGCGCCGTCGGCTGCGCGGGCGTGCCGCCGACGCGTCCCTTCACGGTGACGGCGCCGAGGACCTTGACGGGTGCCTCGGCGGGCAGCGAGCGCGCGTCGAACACGCCGTCGATTGCGAGCGTGATGGGAGTCTCGTCCCACTTGTCGACGTCACTCGGCAACGTGAACTCGCCCGTTGCCTGGACACGTGTGGGGCCGGCGCTCAGTGCGAGCGAGTCGATCGTGACCGGTGCGCCGGCGGCGCGATGCGCTTTGAGCTTGAAGCTGATGGGGTCGGCCGGCAGGTGATCGACGATGCCGAGGCGGCGCAGTGGCACGCGCAGGTCGGGAAGATCGATCTCGAGCAGATCGAGTCGAGTCAGCGGCAGGTCGAGTTCGGGGCGAAGTTCGATGTCGCGGGCGCGGATGAATCCATCGTCGATGCGCGCATCCATGGATTCGAGGCGGGCCACGCCGTCGCTCCAGGCGCCCTTGACCTCGAAGACGTCGATCCGCCAATCGGTCCAGTCCAGGCGGTTGACGGTGATAACTGCGTTCGCTTCGAGATCGTCGGCGAGCGGGCGCAGGACGCGTGCCTCGATGTCGATGACGCCGCCGCTGGGGAGTTGTGTGCCCTCGGGGACTCGGCTTCTCAGCTCGACGGGCAGTTGCGCGACCGCGAGACCCTTTGCGGAGAATGTCGCTTCCTGCTCCGTGAACGTCGCGCGAATGTCGCCGTCCGCGAAGCCGAGTTCCGCCTCCGCGCTGAGGGGGCCCAGGATCGTCGCCGCGACACGGCGAGGCGTGACACCGGCGAGTGCGTCGTCCGAGCTGACCACGAAGGTGCCCAATGTCGGGTGCTCGACGCGTAGCCGGAGGAGTTGGGACGCGAGCTCGCCGGCCAAATCGAGGCCTTCGATGCGCAGGTCGATCGCATCGCCGCCGCCCGACGCGGTGACCTTTTCGATCGTGAACTCGCGTCCGTCGGCGCGCACGATCACGCGCGCGTCGAGCGCGACCTGCGGGAATGTCTTCGGGAGCACGTCGGCGAGGTCGAGGGGCTCCTCGGAGGGCGGAGACGGACGGTCCAGGTCGATGTCGACCACGACGCCGCTGCCTTCGACTGCCAGGATGGCCGCGATGGGGTCCTCGAACATCTGGAGCAGACTGAAGCGCACCGTCGCGCGGTCGAGGTCGATGCGGCGCAGCGGGCCCTCAGGCGGCTCGGTCTCGGTGCGCAGGCCGACGACCACCAGCTCGCTGAAGTAGTTGCCCTCGATGCGCTCGAGCGTGAACTTTCCACCCAACGCTGCGGACATCTGCTCCGCCACGAGATTGGCGAGCGGCTTGGCGAGCAGCTTGTCGCGCAGCAGATAGACGCCCCCAAGCAGGACGAGGACGAGCAGGAAGCTCAATCCTGCCCATTTCAGGAGACGACGGAGGCGCGGCCAACGCGACAGCATGACCTCAGGGTAGCGCCCGATCCAACCATCGCGAACAGTTACGATTCGGTCCATGGAATCGAATTTGGACGCCTACATCGAAGAAGCGCCCGAGGGGCAGCGCGCGTCTTTGCGTGGCCTTCGCGAGAAGATTGAGCGCGAGTTTCCCGGAGTCGAACCGCAGATGCCCAACGGCTTCCCCGTGTGGACCGTCGATGGCCATTGGTGCTGCGGTTTCGCGACACGCAAGAAGGGCGCGATGCTCTATGTGATGGCGCCCGGCGTGCTCGATCGCCACGCCGAAAAACTCGGGCGCTTGCGCTCGGCCAAGTCGTGCGTCGATTTCAAGGCGTCGAAAACGATGACGCTGGAACAGCTCGACGCGTTGGCCGACGTCCTCTGCCGCGAAGCGCGCGAGGCGCTCGGAGGCTAGGGCCCTACTCCTCCTCGTCGAGCTCGCGACCTTCCGCGTCCGCGGGCAGCGCCTGCTCCTGGATAAGGTGCGGGGACGCCTCGATCGGCGGGGAGGCGCGTACCGGCACGTAGCTGTTCAACCGGTTGATGAGCATGCGCAGCTTGCCGACGCTGCGCCGGTTGAACTGGAAGCAGACTCGCGGGTAGTGGCGAACCTCGCCGTTCTCCTCGGGCAGCACCTTGCGGACTTCGATCTTGCCCGCGGTGACGATGGAAGCGAAATCCTCGTTGAGAGCGTCCAACTGCTCCGGATCGGGAGCCTTGCGCACGCGCATGACCAGCAGGTCCTTCACGTAGCGACTGGAGTGATAGTTCGAATAGAAATTTGTGACCTGGCGCACGGCTTCGTCGACGCTGTCGGTCACCGTATAGAGCTCTCCGATCATGCCGCGCCCGTGCAGATGCGTCCGCACGTACTGATCCCAATCCTTCCAATAGGATCCGCCGGGCTCGTCGACGTAGACGACGGGAAGGACCTCGCTCTTTCCGGTCTGGATCAGCGTCAGCGTCTCGTAGCCCTCGTCGTGCGTCCCGAAGCCGCCGGGGAACAGCACGATGGCGTGCGACTCCTTCACAAACATGACTTTGCGAGTGAAGAAATAGCGGAAGTTGATGAGCTTGCGGTCGCCCGCGATGGTCGGGTTGGCGCTCTGCTCGAACGGCAACCGGATGTTCACGCCGAAGGACTGCTCGCGGCCGGCGCCACCCTGCGCGGCGCCCATGATCCCGTCGCCGGCGCCGGTAATGACCATCCAGCCCTCGTTTGCGATCTTCTCGGCGAACGCGTGCGCCTGCTTCCAATCGGGGTGGTCCGGGGGCGTGCGCGCGCTGCCGAAGGCCGAGACCTTACGGATGTTCGAGTAGTCCCCAAAGATGTAGAGCGCGTGGCGCAACTCCTTGAGCGCGTTGTTCACGAGCCGCAGGTCGCCGCGCCGAATGCGATCGCGCACGAAGCGGACGGAGGTTGTGAACATCTGGCGCAGGAGTTCGGAGTCCTCCAGCTCGCCGTAGATCGACTCGGCCTTCACGACCAACTGGTCGACCATCGCCCGTAGCTCTTCGTTCTTGATTTGGTACGGACGGCGTTTGTGTTCAGACATCTGCGGTGGAGTCTATCGGCATTCCGAGGCGCCCGTTTCAAATCGGTTTGCGGTTTGCAGTTTGCGGTTCACGGTCGGACGGCTGCGACTGTGAACTGCAAGCCGTGAACTGCGAACCCCGTCCGCTTGTCCCACCCCGGTTCGTACGCTCGGCGGAATGATCCTCTCCATCGATCTGCCCGAATTCGAGGCAGCGGACGCCGCCGGTCGCCGCAAGGTCGCCGAGCGCGTGCGAGCCAATCTGGAAACCGGCTTCGTTTTCGTGCGCCACGACATCCCGGAGGAGGTCGTCGATCGCGCCTACGCGATGCTGGCGGAGTTCTTCGCGCTGCCCCGCGAAGCCAAGGAGTCCTACGTGGTTCCGGAATCGATGGGGCAAACCGGGTACACCGGCCTGCTTGTCGAGACGGCCGCGGACTCGGATGCGCCCGACTGGAAGGAGATGCTCAACTGGGGCCCCGAGGTGCCGGAGGGCCATCCGCTCAGGGCGCGCTTCCCGCATCGCTACATGCCGCGGGTGTTCCCCGAGGCGCACGTGCCGGGGATCACCGAGGTCCTCGATCTGTTCCACGCGCGGCTTTTCGATCTTCAGCGGCGTTTCCTGCGGATCATCGCGTTGGGGCTGGGGGTCCACGAGGAGTTCTTCGAGGGGATGCTGCGAAACGGGCCGACCCTGACGCGCGCGATCCGCTATCCGCCCATGGCGGAGGCGCCGGACGACGCGGAGCACGTCTGGGCGGGCGCCCACGGCGATATCAACCTGATTACGGCGCTCCCCCGAGCCACGGCGAAAGGTCTCCAGGTCCAAGTCGGGGAGGGGTGGGTCGACGCAGTGGCTCCCGATGGCCACGCGATCCTGAACACCGGGCTCATGCTCGAGCGTCTGACAAATGGCCGAATTCCGGCGGGAATCCACCGGGTCGTCGGCGAGACGGGGTCGGTGGGCGAGCGCTATTCGGTTGTCCAATTTTGCCATCCGACGCCTTGGACCCTGCTCTCCCCGCTGCCCACGTGTGTGGATAAGGAGCATCCGTTGAAGGAATCACCCATTTTGGCGGGAGATTGGTTGGACGAAGTGCTCTACGCGATCAACCTCGTGGAGGGCGCGCGGCGGGTTTAGGAAGAGACTTGCGGAACTTCGCCCCGCGGGCCCCGCATTTGCAAAGCTGTCGCCCGATGAAGACTGCACTCCCCGCCATCCTGTTCCTTCTCGTCGGTGCGGCCGCCGGCGCCATCGGCATGTATGTCATGAACGATGAGGACGGGGGCCGGGGCTCCTCGCGCCAGTCGACCATCCAGGAGGGCGACATCAACGTCACCCTGCAGGCGGCGCGCGATCAGGCGGAGATCGACAAACTCAACGCCGAGCTTGAGGCCTTGCGGGCCCTGCTGTCGGCGCAGGCGGAGGGCGAGGCGTCGCCCTGGCCCAACGACTCCGTCGAGTCCATCGAACGTCGGCTCCAGGATGCCTATCAGGACACCAACGTCGACTGGCTGATGGAAGTGATCGAGCGCCTGCTGCTGATGGGCAAGGAGGGCTACCCGCTGCTCCGACGCTTGATGGAGGACATCGCGTTCAAGGGCAAGTTCGTGCCGACCTCCTCGGATTTCCGGATGGACCAGATGTACACCGCCGGCAAGATCTTCACCAAGCACGAGAAGCAGTTCATCGGCTTCCTCAACTACCTGCTCGTCGACAACCGCACTCTGTCGATCATGAAGCAGGGCGCGATGATGGGGGCTGCGTTCTACGTCGGCTCCAAGGCGCCCGGTAGCGAGGAACTCCGCGAGACGCTCATCCGCCAGTTCCTGGAAGAGGGTGGCGCGGGAGGCATGGCCATCCCGATGCTGCCGAAGCAGGCGCAGGAGCGCATGCAGATCATGGCGATGGCGATGAGCGGAGACAAGGCCGTCATTCCCGCCCTGCAGGACAAGCTCAAGTCCACCAAGGACAAGCGCGCCCAGGGCGACATCATCAAGGCGTTGGCCTACCTCGGCGACGAGAGCGCGATTCCGACCATTCAGGAGCGGTTGGACCCGTCCGGAGGAGACTTCCGCAGTGAGATCGAGGCGTTGGCGCGCATCGACACGCCGGAGTCGCACGAGGTCGCGGCGAACTACCTGAAGAACATCCCCAACTCGAAGAGCTTTTACCGCCACGCGTCGCGCTACACGCGCAGCGGCGGCGGTCTTGCGGGGATCAAGATGATCCAGGAGCGCGTCAAGGCGGACCCGAACGATCCGGACATTTCCAACGCGATCGGCACGCTGCGTACCTATCCCACCAAGGACAGCCTCGATACGCTCAACACGATTGCCACCACCACGCAGGACGAGAAACTGGCGGAGCGCGCCGCAAGCGCGGCCGAGGACGTCCAGCGCAAGCTCAACGGCGAGATGCCCGACTTCACCAAGATGCAGTGGGGACCGCGCGGCCGCCCGCGCTAATCGTTATCCTGACGGGGTGAGGCGACCGACCCAAGGCCCCTACCTGCTCGACGACGGGCTCGACTTTCCGCCGGTTCATTTGGCGGACGAGCACGGTCTGCTGGCCATTGGCGGTGACCTGTCGGTGGAACGGCTGCTGGCCGCGTACCGCAAAGGCATCTTCCCGTGGCCGTGGTACGAGGGCATGCCGATGTTCTGGTGGTCGCCCGACCCGCGCTTCGTGCTGTACCCCGACGAGTTGCATGTGGCGCGTTCGCTCCGCACGCGCACCCGGACGGCCGGCTACGAGATTCGGTACGACACCGAGTTCGAGACGGTCATTCGCGGCTGCTCGGCCGCGCCGCGCCCCGATCAGGACGGCACCTGGATCACGGAGGAGATGATCGACGGCTTCGTCGGTCTCCACCGGGCCGGGCACGCCCACAGCATCGAGGCGTGGGAGGGCGACGAGCTGGTCGGAGGCCTCTACGGCGTCGCGCTCGGCGGACTGTTCTGCGGCGAGTCGATGTTCACGACGCGGCCGGATGCCTCGAAGGTCGCGTTCGTGCACCTTGTGGAGAAGTTGAGGACGCGCGGTTTTCGCGTGATCGACTGCCAGATGGAGACCGAGCACCTGGCGCGCTTCGGCGCACGCGACATCTCGCGCGCCGCGTATATGGAGGAATTGGACCGTTGCCTCGAAATGGAAGACGTCGTGGGAGACTGGCGCAATGACCACTGAAGCTGCGATCGTGAAGTGCCGGCGCAAGGACTACGACGAGAAGCCCTTCTTCTTCCTCGAGCCGAAGGGCGAGACGCCGTACGCCGTCTGCTGGCTGGGGCTTGACCCGGACCGCGTCCGGACGACGGCGGAGGCGCTCCTCGCGGAGTGGCCCGAGAAGCTGGAAGCGCACTTCGAGGCGCCGGTCCACCCGGAGCCGCACGACAACGTCTTCGACCTGTTCGGCTATGTCCGCAAGACCAACGTGTTGGGCGCGTTCGAGGAGCACCCCGACGTGGCGTTCCGCGACGGCGGCGTTCGCCTCCGGATCTGGCGCAAGGACAACGAGGACTGCATCGGCCTCGACGAGCACGGGCTGATCTTCTATTGGAGCGATCCGAAGCATGCCCGCGCCGAGTTCCTGGCGCTCGGGATCGAGGAGCGCAAGGCACCCCTGATCCTGGACGAAGAGCATTGGCACAGCGACCCCGACGACGCGGACGCCGCACGCTCGGCGTTCCTCAAGATTCTGGCGATCTCGTGAAGCTGGGCCACCTCGAAATCGAAGCCAACGATCCGCTGGCGACGATGCGCTTTTACGTAGACGAGCTCGGATACGAACTCGTCGCGAATCAAGGCGACCGCTTCATCTGGGTCAAGAAGGACGGCGTGGAGGTCCTGCTGCGCCCCGCGGCGGACTATCCGCTGCCCTCGATGGTCTACTACTCCGACGATCCGGAGAGCGACGCGAAGCGCCTGGGCCTGCCGTTCGAGCGCAAGGGGAATTGCTTCCACCTGGCGGATGCGGACGGAACGTCGATCCAGATCGTGAATCCGAACGACGACCACTCGTAGCGCGGTTAACGGTTGTTCCGTTGGCGGGCTAGTCGATTCGTTCGCGATTGGGTTCGCGTTCGCGAGGAGGCGTGGTCGTGGAGGGGATCGGCTCGCTTCTGCCTTGTGCCACGCTTTCGCGACCGCCAGCGCCATCGCGAACGGTGCTGTGCTTGTTTGGTCCTCCCGCTCGGGAAGGGCGCCGACTCGCCCCTGGGCAAGCGAGGGCGAATCGGCGCCCTTCCCGACATGGGAGATCGATCACATGACGCAGTCTCGCTTCGCACATCAGCGGTTGGACGCATACAGGGTTGCGCTTCGGCTCTTCGCTGGAGTCGAGGATCTGGCAGCAAAGTTCCCTCGCGGTCACGCCGACTTGCGCGACCAACTCCGGCGAGCGGCGGGAGCTACCGTGCGGAACATCGCGGAAGGAGCGAACCGAGCCCATCCCGCGGACAAAGCGACGCGGTTCGTGGTGGCCAAGGGCGAAGTTGGGGAGTGCGACGCCTGCCTCGAAATGACCTCGGTTCTCGGGCTCGGGAGTCGGGCGATCGTGGACGAGCTACGTCGCGATGCGGATCGCGTGGCCGCGATGCTGACGGGGTTGGGTCGCCGCGAACGGCGGCGAAGCTAACGGAACTGGAGCAGCGACTCGAAGTCGGACTCGACCAGGATGTTCTGACGTTTCCCGAGCGGTCCGACGCTGTCCCACGCTTCGACCTCAAGGATGCCGGGCGGAACGGCGGGGAAAGCGAAGCGGCCGGTGTACGGATCCACTCCGGCGAAACCGATGAAGCTGCCGTTCCAGACCAGACGAATGGTGAGGCCCGGGCTGTAGACCGCGAGGTAATCCCCTTGGATCGATCCGGGGGGTGCCGGTGCGAGCAGGAAGTGCTGCCCGCCCGTGGTGACTTTGGGGGCGACCCTTACGCGAGGTCGGAACGCCGGGGCGGATCCACTGCGGGTGACGACCAGGTCGTAGGTGCCCGCCTCAATCGGCGTCAGCTTGAAGTAGCCGTCCGGCCCCGACTTCGCAGACGCGAACTCTTCGCCTTCGCGTTGCGCGCTGATCACGGAGCCGGCCGGCAGAGCGGTGCCATCGATGGCGCCGGCGTTGAGCGGGTCATGCATGAACCCGGTCGGATCGAGGTACCAGACGCCGCCCGCTTCGTAGATCGAAAGGCGGACGTTGAAATCGACCTGTAGCTCGAGCTCCTCGTCGGGCCGCAGGCGGTACTCCGCCGGAAACTCGAGCACGGGCCGCGCACCTGGAGCAAGGACGAGTTCGTGCGCTTCGCCGTTCGCGACCACCCAGTGGGTGAGGCCGCCGGACGTCGCCAATTCGATGCGGACCGTGTCGTACGTTCCCGGTGGCACGTCGCCCTCGGCCAACTGTCGGCGAATGCCGTGCTGCAGGGCGAGCATGTCGAGCGTGCGCCGCTGGTTGGAGAGGACGGTTTCGCGTCCGTCCCGGACGAGAGAGACGCGCTCGAACGTGATCCAGACGTTGTCGGCGCCGTCGACCGGCGAGTCGGAGGTCCAAACCGCGACCGCCGTGAGTCCGCCGTTGCTTGTGACGGTCCCCGATGTGGACTGGTACACACTGCCGGTCGCGAACGCGAGGAAGTCGGGCTCGGCGATGCCGCAGCCAGGCAGGGCGAGGAGGAGAACCGCAAGAGATCGCATGGTCCACCGAACGGTTCGGCCGACGAGCCGCTCTACTTTGATCATCCCCCGGATGGGGCGAAGCTCAAGATCGAATTTCGACCGCGAGCACGGCGAGCAGGCGCTCCAGGGTGCCGACTGTCTGGTCGCCCATGTGCCCGATACGGAACGCGTGGTCCTTCAGCTTCCCGTATCCGTTTCCGACCGTGTAGCCGCGCGCGGACAGGCGCCGCAAAAGATCGGTGCTCTCCGCGCAGCGAATGCACGTCACCGTCGGGGAGCGGTGCGCCTTGTTCGCAAGCACACGCAGGCCGCGGGAGTTCGCCCACTCCGCGCTGAGAGCCGCCAACTGCTGATGCCGTCGCATGCGCTCGGCGACACCCTCGATCTCAATGCGTTTCATCTGGGCCGCAAGCGCGTAGAGCTGCGGAAGCGCTGGCGTGAAGGGAGGCGGGTTTTCGACGTACTTGCGCAGATCCAGATAGAAGCTGGCCGGCTCGGCTCGTGCGAACAGGTCTTCGCGGGCCACCGCGAACGCCATCCCCGGCGGCAGTGCGAGTGCTTTTTGCGAACCGGTCAGGGCGTAGGCGAGATTCCACTCGTCGAACTCGAGGCGTGCGCCGCCGACCCCACTCGTGGAGTCGACGAGGAGCGGCGTATCACCCGCCGCACGCGCGAGCGCCGCGATCGGCTGCACGACTCCCGTCGAGGTTTCGTTGTGTGCGACGGTAACCCCAACGTAATCCCCAGCGGCGCAGCGGATCGCGACCGCCTCCGGGTCGTGCGCCTCGCCCCACTCGACGACCATGCGATCGACTTCGTGACCGCACGCCTCGGCAATGAGAGCGAAGCGCTCCGAGAACGCGCCGTTCACAAGTGAGAGCACCCGTCCGCGCGGCAGCAATCGGACGCCGGCCTCCATGAATCCGGTGGCGGACAGCGTGCCGATCATCACGGCTCGCTGCGTTCCAAACAGCTGGCGAAGAACCGGTTGGACTTCCTCCATCAGCCGCGCGCACTCCTTGGAGCGATGCGCGATCATCGGCCGCTGCATGGCGGCGAGCACCTCGGGGTGCACCTCCGACGGCCCCGGGAGGAAGAAGCGTCCGAACGGTTCGGTCATGGGCACGCGATTGTATCCTCGGCCCCCTATGGCCCGCGCACCGATGCCCGCCGTCCCCCGGCCGCCCACGCGTAGCTTGGCGCTCACCGGCGACCGGCGGCTCCTCGACACTCGATTCCATGACCGTCAATCGTGCCGGTCGTCAGGTGCCGCGGCATGAAATATCGTCTGGCCATATGGGACTTTGACGGCACGATTCTCGACACGCGCCGCCCGATCACCATGTCGATCAATCGCACCTTGTCCGAAACCGGACGCGCACAGCGCGATGTCGCGGAGATCCAGCAGTTGATCGGACTTCCGCTCCCGGAGGTGATGCGGCGCGCCGCGAAGCTTCCCCCTGACACGGACGCGGCCAGCATCGAGGAGTTGTGCGATCGCTACCGAACCGTCTTCAAGGAAATGGCTCCGGAGAACGCACCCATGTTCGCGGGCGTGCGGGAAGCGCTGGCGGCGCTGCGTGAAGCGGGTGTCGAACTGGCGGTCGCAACCAGTCGGAGTCGACAGAGCCTGGAAATGTTTTTTGACCAGCACGATCTGCGCGCCGACTTCCGGTTCTGGGCGGGCGGGCAGTGCGTGGCGCGCGGCAAGCCCAATCCGGACATGCTGCACTACGTGCTCGACAACTGTGGGCGCAGTGCAGCCGACGCCGTGATGATCGGCGACACCACCCACGACATGGAGATGGGGCACGCGGCGGGAGTGCACACGTGCGCCGTGACCTACGGCATGCACGACGTCGCCCAGCTGGAGGCGGTGAAGCCGACGTATCTCGTGCACGGCGCGCATGAGCTGCCGGGCGTGGTACTGTCGCTATCGTGAAACTCGCAATCGCTGTTCTCGGACTCGCGTCCCTTGTGCTGGCACAGGGACGCGGGAATCGCGTGGAGAACAAGGCGCTGGCGGGCCTCATCGTTCACGAGACCCAAGGCAGAGTCGTTGTGTCCAAGGTGCTCAAGGACTCACCCGCGGCCAAAGTGGGACTCCGTGCGGGCGACCTCATCCTGGAGGCCGGCGAGCGCAAGGTCACGCGCCACAACGACATCGACCGCGCCATTGAGGGCTTGGAGCCCGGTGCGAAGTTCAAGATCGAGTACGAGCGCGAGAGCAAGAGGAAGACTGTCGAACTCACACTCGTGGCGCGCCGCGGATTCGCGAGCGACTACTTCAAGGGCCCGGGACGCAAGCGCGTCGGTTTCAAGGCTCCCGCGTGGAGCGCGTTCGCGTGGGTCAATGTGCCCAAGGGCGAGCTGCGGCCGACCGTGATCAACACGCGCGGCAAGGTCGTTGTTTTCCATTGCTTCCAGAGTTGGTGACCGGGATGCAACAGCCGGGGGTTCCCCGTGCACAAACGCATCGAAGACACGTACGCCAAGGCGGATGATGTCGTGGGCTTTCACCTGCAGACGGTTTGGGAAGGCCAGCACACAAACATGCCGGAGAGGCACCAAGGCATCGCCGAGCGCTTCAAGATCAAGTCGCCGATCGGATATGACAGCCATGTCGATGGCGCGCGCACGAGCCTCGTGATGACGCAGTACTCCACAGGCGGGACGCCGTGGACGATCATCATCGACAAGAAGGGCGTCGTGCGCTTCAACGCCGCCACGCCCTCCAACGTCAGCCAGCTCACGACGCTGATCGACAAGCTGCGCAAGCAGCCCGCCAAGTAGCGGGGCTAACGCACCAGCCGCCGCGCCCAGGCGGACAGCAGGTCGCCCGCCACGATCAGCAGCGAACCGATCAGCGTCCAGAGCGCGATGCGGTCCCAGTAGAGCGCCGCCTTGGCCTCGAGGATGTAGTACCCGAGACCCGCGAATCCGAGCAGCCCGAGCACCGTCGCCTCGCGCACGCACGTCTCCCAGCGGTAGAAGAAGAACAGCAAAAAGCGGTTCATCGATTGCGGCCAGATCGCCGTCGTCGCGATCTGGAAGCGCGACGCGCCGAGCGCCCGCAGCGCGCGCGACGTGCGCGGGTCCGAGTTCTCCGTTACCTCCGCGAACAGTCGGCCGAGGATGCCGGCGTTGTGCAGCGCAAGCGCGAGAACGCCCGGCCACGCACTCGGGCCAAGCACGATCAAGAGCACGAAGGCCCACACGTATTCGGGAATGGCCCGCGCGAAGATCAACCAACCACGCGAAAGCCAGACGACCGCGTCCCAGCAGCGGCGGAGTGTGGGGGTGGGGGCGCGGGGGCGGGGGAGGAACGGCTCGGGGGACGACAGGTTGCGGGAGGCGAACAGGCTGATCGCGAGCCCCATGAGCGCGGCGAGCACGATTGCGGCAATGGAGAATGCGAGAGTCGCGAGAATGGCGGCGCCCACTTTGCCGCTGAGTTGCTCATCGAGCCACTCGCCCGCAACGCCCCAATCCCACGCGTTGCCCTGCAAGGGGTACGGGCGCAACTCCGTGAGGAAGCGGGTGAAGTTGCCCTGCGCACGCTCCGTGAACAGCGCGCCAAAGTCGAACACACCGCTTGTCCAGGCGAACGCCACCAGGCCCAGCATGAGCAGGGTACTGACGCGTCCGAAGCGGTTGACGGGGCGCTCGCGGTAGAGCTGCTCGACGCTCTTCATGCGACCGTCAGCTTTCTGCGGACGGCTCCGCTCCACCACTCGACGATCACGATCAGCAGGACCAGCGCGTACAGGTAGGTCCACGCCTCCCGGAAGTACAGCTCGCCGCACGACTGATGGATGTACTTGCCGAGCGTCTCGAATCCGAAGAAACCGAGAATGGCGGCGGACCGCAAGGCGCACTCGAAGCGATAGAACGCGTAGGCGCCCATGTCGGGAATCGCGCGTGGAATCAATCCGAACACGAAGATCTGCAGTGAACCCGCCCCGGCCATCCGCAGTGCTTCCGCGGCGTCTTCGGGCGCCTCATCCAGCATCTCCGAGAACACCTTGGCCAGCGTGCCCGCGTACGGGATGGCGATCGCGATGACCGCCGCCACCGTGGTGAGGCCGAACGCCGCCAGGAGGCCGATCGCCCACAGGATCTCGTGGATCGAACGCATGAAGGCAATCAGCGTGCGTACCGATCCGTAGAGCACCGGCCGGACGGCGCGCGGAACCGGGAACAGGCTCCACCAGCGCTCCGAGGCCAGCACGCCCAATGCGATGCCGCCTACGAGCGAGAGGCTCATCGCCGCGACGGCAAAGATCACCGTGGTCCACATCGCCTGCAGCGTGCGGGGAACGATGTTGATGGCGAGGTCGGACTGCGACGTCAGCGTCGGCATGAACGCCGCGCTCAGGAAACGCCCGAGCACCGTCCAGCGTTCGGCGGTGGGCCAGATCGAGGACGAGTCGAGCCCAAGGTGCCAAGCGGACACGACGCCCGCGAGGAGGATGCCGACGACCAGGATCGCGCGCGAACGCAGCCGCATCACGCGTCCTGCAGCATCTGCTGCTCGCTCAGTTCGTACAGGCTCTCGAAGTGCTGCGGCAAGAGATCCGTCGTCGGTGCATCGAACACGATGCGACCGTGGCGCATCCCGATCAGGCGCGGGAAGTACTCGCGGGCCAACTCGAGGTTATGAAGGCTCACGCACAACGTGATGCCTTCCTCGCGCGCGATGCGGGCCAGGAGCGCCACCGTGTCGCGCGCCCGCGTCGGGTCGACGCTGCTGACCGGTTCATCGGCCAGGATCGCCTCGGGCTCCTGGTAGAGCGCGCGCGCGATCGCGGTGCGTTGCATCTGACCGCCCGAGAGCGAGTCGACGCGCTCGAACAGTTTCTCGGGAATCCCGACGCGAGTCAGGATGCGATGGACGTCCTCGACGTCTTTGCGGCGCGGCCAGTACACCTCCCGCAGCGCACGCAGGAACGACCAACGACCCAGCCGGCCGGAGAGCACGTTCGTGACGACGCGTTGCGTGGGGACCAGTCGGTGGTCCTGATGAACGAAGCCGATCTGGGCTCGCAGCGCGCGCAACTGCTGCGGCGAGAGCTCCGCGAGTGCGCTGCCGTCCACCGAGACGCGTCCCGATTGCGGGCGTACGGCCCCGATCAGGAGCCGCAGCAGCGTCGTCTTGCCGGCGCCGCTGGGGCCCACGATGCCGACCAGTTCACCCGCGCCGACGCGCAGGGACACTTCGTCCACCGCCCGTGTTTGCCCGAAGGAGACGGTGGCGTCTTCGAGGACAAAGCGGGCGGCGGGATTCATGGTTGCTAGCGCGCCAGGTCGAGTGACTTGGCGGTGTCTTCGATGCTCTGGTAATCGGAGTTCTGGGCCTTGATCATGCCGGAGCGGCTGAAGCTCTTCTCGCACAGGTCCGCAGGCATGGCGAGCCAAGCCTTCTGAAGCTTGTCGGTGAAACCCTTGCCGAACGCCTCTTCGATGCCGGGATGGGCCGTGAGGTTGTAGTCCGCGTAGACCGGCGTCTTCCAGAGGACGATGGTGTTGGCCTTCTCCTCGGGCTTCGCCTTGTCGTAGGTCTTGTAGCTCAGGGCGCCTACGTCGTATGCGCCGCTGTTGACGGCCGCGATCGTGGCGGGGTGATTTCCCGAGAATCCAACGGTCGAGAAGAACTCCTTGGGCGCGCTGTTCGTGAACTTGCGGATGAAGTACTCCGGCATCAGGCGGCCCGACGTCGAGCCCTCCGAACCGAAGCTGAGCTTCATGCCCTTCGCCGCCGTCGGGAAGTCATCGCCGGCCTTGAGCCCGGTGTTCTTGTTGGCAATGAAGTAGCTGAAGTACTCGGGGTCTTCCACGCCCTGCGCAATCGCGCGCGAGCCGGAAACCGCGAGGCGAGCCTGCACGCCGGAGAGACCGCCGAACCAGGCGAAGTGAATATCACCGGTCTTGAAGGCCTGCACGGAGGCGGAGTACTTGTCGACGGGGATGTACTCGACCTTCACGCCGAGGGCGTCGGCGAGGTACGCGGCGACCGGCCGGAAGCGCTCCATGTTTTCCGTCGGCTTCTCATCGGGAATCGCGCTGAAGCGCAGCACGGGCTTCGCGGCGCCGGTCCCTTCCTCCGAGTTGAAGTTCTCGGCATCCCCTCCGCAGGCAACCAGTCCGAAAGCGGTCACGAGAACGAGCAACAGGCGCATCGGTTTTCTCCCTAGTCCCCATTCCGTGTATCGGTCTATCCGATACGTCCATCGGGGAAGATGATTCTAGTGGAGATACGCGCTCGATCTAGGGATTTGCAGCACCCTATTTCTGCTCTTTGGGTTTCTCCGGGCCGCGCTTGGCGTCCGCAGCTGCCTTCTCCTTGCGAATCTCGGCGCTGCTCCTTGAACTGGGCGAGTGCGCGCTGGGCGAGCTCCGAACGCACGGGGTCCTTCGAGTCGAGCGCTGCGCTCAGGGGGGCGCGACCAGGTCCGGCTGCGGATCCGCCTGTGCGCACTGGATGGCCCAGCAGGACGACTCGCCGCTTTTGGAGATGTTCGAGCGGATGCCTCCGACGACGTCCTTGCTGCCGGTGCGCTTGAGCGCGAGCCAGGCGGCGACCGCCGTGCGCCAGTTGCGTTCGGTCGTCGCGAGGGAGAGCAGCTGCTTCTGGAAGCCGTCGACCTTCTTGGTGCCGATGACGTCGCACGCGACTTCGCGCACGATCTCGTGGGGGGAGCGCAGCGCTTTGTTGACGACCTCGGGATCCGGTTCGTAGTCGAGCCAGAGCGCCAGCTTGGCCAGGGCGTGAAACGAATCGCGTGAGCCACTGGTCGCCATCATGGCGAGCGCGCGGGTTCCGAACTCGCCGGACCCCTCGATCTTCGCGAGCGCGAACACCGAAGCAGAGGCGGGCGCGCGCGGATCCGCGGAATTGCTACGCTGCGGACGTGAATCGTGCCATTCCCGTGTTGCTCTTGCTCGTCGCGACGTCCGCGGCCGAGGACCTTTCGCTCGACGAAGTGTTCGCGCGACCGGAGGGGGCGTTGCCGCGCCGATTCCAGTTTTCGCCGGACGGCAAGCAGCTCGCATACCTGCTGGAGCGTGCGGATCGACTGTCGGATCTCTGGGTGATGGACCTGCCCAATGGCGAGCCGCGCATTCTCATTCAGGCGCAAGGCCGGCAGGAGTTGACGGCGGAGCAGAAGGCGGCGAGAGAGCGGAAGCGTGAGCGGGGTGGCGGCGTCACGTCGTACGCGTGGCGCCCGGGTAGTCGCGACATTCTCGTGCCGCGTTCGGGGGACTTGCACCTGTGGCAGGGCGGGAAGCTCAAGCGACTGACGACGACCAAAGACGCCGAGCGCGACCCGCGCTGGTCACCGGATGGTCGTCTGCTGGCCTACGTGCGCGACAACAATCTGTGGGTGCGCGATGTCGACGCGGGAACGGAGCGGCAACTTACGGAATGGGGCGTCGTCAAGCGGCGTTGCGGTCTCGCCGAGTTCATCGCCGGCGAGGAGTTGGGGCGGCATCGAGGCTTCTGGTGGTCGCCCGACTCGAAGCGCATCGCGTACGTCCGGACGGATTCGGCACGCGTGCCTGGGTTTGCTATCCCGAAGGCGCTGGCGGTGCGCGGCGGTGTCAAAGTGCAGGAGTATCCGCGAGCCGGCGACCCCAACGTCGCATGGTCGCTCCGGGTGGTCGATGTGGAGGACGGCGCGGATTCGCACGTGCCGGTCCACGACGAGTACCTGGTGCGTGTGGATTGGGATGACGCCGGGCTTGCGATGCAGACCGCCAATCGGAGCCAGCGCGTGCTGCGGCTCTCGCGTTGGGATGGGAAGGCAGTCACGTTGCTGACCGAGGAGCACGATCCCGCCTGGGTGACGTTCCATCGTGACTATCGCGCGCTGGATGACGGGCACTTCCTGTGGTCGTCGATGCGGTCGGGTTGGCGCAACCTCTACATCGACAATCGCAAGGCGGTTACCACCGCGATGGGCCCGATTCACGGCGTGGCAGCGGTAGATCGCAAACGACGGCGGGCGTACTTCACGATGTCGGTTGAGAAGCCGTACTGGCGCCGGTTGTTCTCGATGGACTTTGACCGCACCCTGC
>Ga0209692_10002385_pt1 | contig 20873 bp, 18 predicted proteins | sample tdDd472_FD_187129 | JGI IMG/M metagenome (GOLD analysis project Ga0209692, IMG submission 187129) | Marine sediment microbial communities from the Atlantic coast under amendment with organic carbon and nitrate - tdDd47.2 (SPAdes)... | ecosystem: Environmental > Aquatic > Marine > Coastal >... | reverse complement strand
AAGCTTGAAAAAGCCGACGCCGCCAACGCATAGCTCTGCTACTTTTCGATTACCGTGATCGGGGCACCCAGACCGAGGCCCAGGTAGTCAGCGGCACTGCCCTGTGCCCGTGCAATTTCCAATACACCGAAAGAGTTGATCAGCGCCAGTAGTTCACCCGGCTGGCTTCTGCCGTATGTATCCTGAAGCTTCAGCTGTTGCCCGCCGCACTGAATCAGCGGCGAAGACATTCGCTCCAGGTCGGTGGCGTCTATGTTGCTAATCAGATTACCGAAGCTGTCGAGCGCAACCACGGCACCGCGCATCCGGCCGTGTTCAACTTCGGGTTCTTCAACCAGAGACGGCACAATATCTGTTGTAGCGGGGCCGATATCGGCGACGTCTATAGCACCTTCAGCGAGTGCCGCCGCCAGCGGCGCGAACATATCCCTGCCGTGAAAGGTGGCGCTGATCTCTCCGGAGCACAGTTCCCCGCGTTTCGCATCGCTGAGCTGGTAGACCTTGCTTTGGGCCGGGTCGCCAATGATATGCGGCAGTATCCCGTTATCCGGCGCAACGAATATCTGTTGGTTGTAGCGGGTGGCGATAATGTCACGCGATGTACCGACACCGGGGTCGACCACAGCTACGTGCACCGTATTTTCGGGAAAATACTTGTGAGCCCTGCTCAGCCAGAAACCGCCCTCGGCCGGCCAGTGTGCATGAATCTCGTGTGTCAGGTCGACGATCCGTGCTGTCGGCAAGTGGCCAAGAATCACGCCCTTCATTACGCCGACGAACGGGCCTTTCGGGCCGAAGTCGGTTGTTAGCGTAATTATCGGAGTTTCTGTCGTCACTGTGAGGCTCCGGCGGCGTGCTCTTTGTCGCGAGCCGTAGCATCCCAGCTACGCGCCCAGTATATAAATGGTGTGTCGATAGCGGCGATAGCGATTTTGAAACAGAACTTGACTGCACCGAGTGCCAGCGCAGTTTCCAGTTCAACTATGCCCCACCAGACTATCAACGAATAAATCAATGTGTCGACCGTCTGTGAGGTCATGGTTGACAGGTTGTTGCGTAACCACAAGTGGCGCCCCTGTGTGCGCTGCTTGATCTTGTGAAACACATAGACGTCCAGTTGCTGACTGATCAGATAGGCCAATAGCGAGCCGAACACAAAGCGCGGGGTGAAGTCGACGATGTTCACAAATGATTCGTGGATGCGCATTGAGAAAGCTGCTGTCTCCGGTCGCGTGGACGGCAGGTAGAGCAATGAAATACTCAGCATCACTACAGTGATTACGCTAACAAGAAAGCCGATGTATACGGCACGGGAGGCTTCTGCACGCCCCCACTTCTCGCTTAGCAGGTCGGTTGCGAAGAATATCCCGGAATAAAAGATCACCCCGAGACTGGTTTCGAAGCCGAATATTGTGGTGAGCTTGGGCCCCTGCAGGTTCGCGAGCAAGATCGCCAGTACGATGCACGCCAGCAGGCCTTCGCGGCCGAACAGCCGGAACATCAGAACAGTAAACCCGAGGTCCAGACACAAAGTCAGGAGCCAGAGCAGCTCCTGATTATTCTGGAAAAACTGTTGCACCACTTCCGGAAGCATTGTATTCCCCGGTAGCAGGGGGGGTCGCTTACGCTACTGCGGGCGATTCATCCTGCTTTTTGCGTTTGTTGCGCCAGCCTCTGATGCGTTTGGCGGCGTTCGCCTGAAGCATCAGCATACTGGGAGTCAGAACCAGGGTAAGTATAGTCGCAAAGAACAAGCCGCCGACAATCGACGAAGCCATCTGCTTCCACCACTGAGTGCTGGGGCCGCCGAAATAAATATCGCGGTTGATCAGGTCGACATTTAGTGCAATAGCCATCGGCAGGAGGCCGAGAATGGTGGTCACGGTCGTCAGCATTACCGGGCGCATACGCTGCGCACAGGTGCGCATGATGGCTTCTTTAACGCTGCTTGCGTTGTTGCGGATATTGTTGAAGGTGTCGATCAATACAATATTGTTGTTAACGACGATCCCGGCCAGAGCGATGGCGCCGATGCCACAGTTCACCAGGCTAAAGACCTGATTAGTGGCGAGCAGCCCCAGCAGCACACCACCGGTCGAAAACACCACCGCGGTGAGAATCAGCAGAGACTGGAAGATGCTGTTGAACTGAGTCACCAGAATTATCGCCATCAGCGTTAATGCCATCACGAATGCTTTGCTAAGAAAGTCGATGGTTTCAGCTTCATCCTGAACGCCGCCCTTGAAGCGCAGCTGAACCTTTGTCTGATCAAGGTCCATGTTCTCGATGCGCTCAATCAGTTCTTTCTGTATCGGCGCCACCAGTACGCCTTGCTCCAGATCAGCCTGCACCAGCAGGGTGCGGCGCCGGTCGGTTCTCATGATAGTGCGGGTGGCCTCACGAGGCTCGTAGTCGACAAACGTGCTTATCGGCACATTGCCTTGTCCGGTAGGTATCCGCAGCTCGCCGAGGCGGCCTATGCTGCGTTCGTCCACAGGGAAGCGCACCCGAATATCGATTTCATCATCTGAGTCATCGGGCCGGTACTCGCCGACTTTGATGCCATTGGTTACGAGCTGGATGATACTGCCGACAATGGTGACGTCAGCATTGAATTTGGCGGCTTCGGCACGGTCGACTTTAAGTTGCCACTCGATACCCGGCAGCGGCCGTGTATCTTCAGCGTTAATGACGCCCGGTATCTGCTCAAGCTCCAGCCTGATTCGGTTCGCGGTGTCTTTCAACAGTTCCAGATCGGTAGAGGCGACCTCGAGGTCTATCGGTTTGCCGGTAGCTGGTGCCCGGCCTTCCAGGCGGACTTCCACGACAATGCCGGCAAGATCCTTGGTGCGCTCGCGGATTTCGTCGGCAATCTCAGAGGCTTTCCGGCGGTCGCGCCAGTTAGCAAAATTCAGACGAATAGCGCCGATCATGTCCGGGGCGGAACCGCGCGCCATTTTGCCGGATTTAACGTAGAGGTGTTCGATGCCGTCGATTCCGTAGACGCGCTGTTCGACCTCGCGAACCAAGGAATCTTTTTCCGACGGAGACAGGTCGCCGCGGGCCCGGATATCAATGCTGCCGTTGTTGGGCTCGATATACGGGAACATGTTAATGCCGTTACCGAAATTAGCGTAAGCCCAGTAGATTCCGACAAGCATCAGGGTAATGACGAGCAGATTGCGACCCGGTCGCTCCAGACTGCTGTCGAGGAAGCGCAGGTAGCGGCCGGTAAAGCCGGCAATTTTGTTCAGGTCACCCGATTCTGCAGCAATCAGGTTGCCGCGTATCTGTTCGTTAAAGACGCCGGGGCGACCGAACAAGGTACCCATCGTCGGGACAAACAGCAGTGCCATGACCAGTGACGCGGATAACACAAAAATCAGTGTAATCGGCATGTACTTCAAAAAACTGCCGGTCAGTCCGGGCCAGAATACCAGCGGCAGGAACGCTGCCAGGGTGGTACCGGTAGAGGCAATAATGGGCCATGCCATGCGTTTGGCCGCATCGGTGTAGGCAGCCCTGCGGTGTTCGCCTTCAGCCATCTTCCGGTCGGCGAGTTCGGTGACGACAATGGCGCCGTCGACGAGCATGCCGACAGCAATAATCATCGAGAACAGCACCACCATGTTGATGGTTTGTCCGGTAACACTGAGCAAAATAAAGGCAGCGCAAAATGAACCGGGGATAGCCAGGCCGACGAGCAGTGCATTCTGCAGACCGAGAATCCCGATCAGTACGATGAAGACGAGTACGATGGCGGTGGCCACGTTATTCATCAGCGTCGAGATATTCTTTTCGATGTAATAACTTTTATCGCGAGTGAAGGTGGCTTCAACGCCCGGCGGCCACAGCGGTGCCATCTCGGTCGCCAACGAGCGCACCTGTTGCGCCGTGTTCAGCATGTTCTCGCCGGTACGCGCAACAATCTCGACGGCTACAGCGCCATTGCCGTTAAGGCGGGCGTAGCTGTCACGATCTTTAAAGGTTCGTTTAACAGTGGCGATGTCCTGAAACTTTACAACGCGCCCCTGATCAACCTTGATAGGCAGATTCAGTACATCTTCCGGTGTTTCGATAATGCCGGGTACCTTCACTGCAAAACGGCCCTGCTCGTTTTGCAGGGCGCCGGCGGCGACCAGCCGGTTGTTATTCTGGACAAAGTTGAGCACGTCCTGCGGTGACAGGCCGTAGCTCTCCATAGTTAGCGGGTCGACGGTAATCTCAAGCAGTTCTTCGCGGATACCGACGATGTTGACTTCCATTACGCCGGTCAGGCCTTCAGCCTGCTCCTTAATTTTCAGAGCAACTGCCGTTAGCACGCGCTCCGGTGCATCGCCGTTCAGGATGAGGACCATCATCGGGTCGAACTTCGAGAACTTAACTTCGAATACCCGCGGCTCTTCAGCATCATCAGGTAGTTTCGACTTCACGAGGTCAACGCGCTCGCGGACATCGATCAGGGCCTGATTAACATCGATATCCGGGTCGAATTCGAGGGTAACGCTGGCGCTGTTTTCGCCGGCGGAGCCGATCATTTCTTTAAGGCCGTCTACATCGCGCAGTTCTTGCTCCATCGGCCGCACCAGCAGACGTTCGGCATCCTCGGGTGAGACGCCTTCCAGGAACACCTGAACGTAAATGTAGGGAAACGATACGTCCGGTTCGGCCTCTTTCGGGATCGCATAGTAAGACACGACCCCGGCAATCACGATCGCGATAAACGCGATCATCATTGTGCGGCTGCGACCGACTATCGAATCAATCGCGTTCCTCACTTAAGCTGCTCCAACTCTTCTGCACCTTCAGAGGCGAGAGCCGTGTCGCTGTTTACGGCCGATGGCAGCACCTGTTGGCCGGGCGATACGTAGCCCTGACCGACAACCACAACCTGGGCAACAGTCGGTAAGCCGGAAACCCAAATGCCATCATTACCCGACTGTACGATTTCGACGGGATGGAACTCTACGCGATCAAACTCGTCGACAACATTAACGCCAAGGCCGCCATTACTATCTAGTGTCAGCAGAGCCGGGGAAATCTTGTGCGCCATAACATCGCCCGTAGTCAGCAGCAGTTCGGCGGTGACGCCGGCAGGCAGTTCGCCATTCGGGTTGGGTACTTCCATCTCTACCAGGAATGTTCTTGTTTCACGCTGCGCGACGGGTGATACGTACCGGATAATGCCGTTAACGCTTTCGCCGGTAACCAGTTTCGCGGTAGCGGAATCACCGGCCTTGACCTTGCTGGCTTCCTGCTCGGCGATGCTGCCGGTGATAATGATTGCCGTATTGTCGACAAACATACCAACAGGTTCGCCGGTCATTATAAAGTCACCGACCTCCACGTCACGTTCCTGTAAAACACCGTTAAATGGTGCGCGCACAGTCATGTTCTCAAGATCCAATTGTGCGCGGGTCAGTTCAGCTCTTGCCAGTTCGAGTTTGGCAACAGTTTCGGCTATCTGGGTTTCCGACACATAGCCGTCTTCCTTGAGCTTTACCTGAGCGTCATAGCGCGCCTGATGCTCTCTCACAGAGGCTTTACTCTGGGCGATCTTGGCCTGACGATCCCGCAGATCAAGTTTCAGAATCGGGTCACCGGCTTTGAGCTGTTCTCCGCGGCGTGCATAGATCTTCTCTACGCGACCCTCGGTTTCAATCGCTATTTCAACCTCGCGGGCGGGTGCAGAGTTGCCGTAGATGCTGACCATGCGGGTTACCAGGCTGGCCTGCTGACTCGCTACCTGAACCGCTACCGGGCCACTGGTTTTACCCAGCGATGCACCTGACTCAGTAACGAGCTCAGCTTCGTCACCAAAAAAGCCGGTGAACATCCAGGCAGCAACGACAGCAAATGCCGCAACTGCAAGCAACCACGGTTGTCGCGCGATCAGATCTTTTATGTTTTGTACCATCAGGTTGTTTCCTGTTTTACCTGAGCCTTAGCTTTGCAGCGCTTGAGCGGCGGAGCCTGCTTTAACGCTCATAAGTTCATCTGCTGCGTCGGTTTCACTCAGCAGATGACGGTTCGTTTCAATGTAGTCAGCGGCCGCTTTTGCTACGACAGCACCAAAGCCGGCAACAAACTTGGCGCCGGCAGAAGCTTCATTCCCCATTTCGGTTTCAATTGTGGCGATGTGCTCGACAGCATCCTGAAAAGCTTCAACGCGATCATCAAGTAGAGTCGAAATACGATCGTCGTCGATAAGTTCGGAGAAGTAGATCATCGCCAGAAAGTCGGAACGCAGTTTGTGTCTTGGCTCGTTGTTTTGCAATGCACTAGCAAAGGTTTCACGACCTTTGTCGGTAATGCTGTAGACCTTGCGGTCAGGCTTTCCGATCTGCGGAATTTCCTCACAGCTCACCAGCCCGGCAGCGGCAAGATCGGCAAGTGCGGGGTAGATTGAGCCGTAACCGGCCGGGAAGAAGTGCTTGAATAACGACTCAAACTTTTTCTTCAGCTCGTAACCGCAGGCGTCACCTGAGTTGAGAAGTCCTAGGCACAGAGTTTTTACATCCATCTTTGCTGTCTCTTTATGATGTTTGCGTCGCTTGTCAGACACATAGCCGTCGAACTGATATAAATATCCGACGGAGCGCTATTTCTAAGGTTAGTGGCTCGACCACTGCGTTTCTGTGACCTGTGCCGGTTGCGAACCGCGTCTGACGCGGCCGGCCGGCGCGGCATTTGTCTGCAGATGGCCTAACCCCATGAATTAGCAATTTATTTGAAAGGTGCTCTCAGGTACCTGCAACCGGGTAACACCTTGTAACATTTTGTAACACATCGGATTGATACATAAGCTGGCGGCCTGTTTGTATAACTCCTGTCTGAATAGGTAATGCTAACTATGGCGCGATGCCTCGCGACTGCTAGAATTCCGCCTGAAGTTTAGACTTAGTCTACTAAATGAGAATGACTCTCATTTGGGCGCTGCCTGTTTTGGGCGGGGCGAGACACAATTGACCAGCAAGGGCGCAAGCCGAAAAGGAACCAACTATGAGCAAACCATCTATCAGCCGCCGTGATTTTCTGCGCAATGTGGCGTTATCCGTGCCAGCCGGTGCTGTCGTTGTAAACGGTGTGGCGCATGCTGAAGCATTGCCTAATCTGGCTGTCGACGATCCTACCGCTGCTGCGCTGGGCTATGTTGAAGATGCCACTAGCGTAGATACAGCAAAGTGGCCGACATTTAGGCCGGGTAGCGATTGTGCCAATTGTCTTCAAATTCAGGGTACCGATGGCGAAGCCTATCGCCCCTGCGCTATTTTTCCGGGCAAGACAGTAGCCGCTGCGGGATGGTGCTCGGTCTGGGTTGCTAAGCCCGGCTAATCGCCAGGCAGTAATAAAAAAGAGGGTGCCTGGCACCCTCTTTTTTTGCCTGATGTCGAGGGGGGTCAGAAGACGACCCAGGGGTTGCGGGTCGCTGCAACCGCAATCACGTAGCAAAAAGAAGCGAGTGCCAACAGCAGGAATACAATTCGTTGCCCTTTGGTCTTGCCGTAGTGCAGACCGAAGGCACCGAAAACAATGTAGGCGATCACGCCGGTGAGCTTTGCTGTAAGCCACGGGTCCTGAAACGGCAGCTGGCCGCTGACGTAACCGGCACCCAGAGCGGTTGCGAGTAACACGGTGTCGTTTACATGCGGAAAGATCTTTACAGGCTTGGCGTATAGCAGCGGTGAGTCGCGCAGCATCCACCAGGCTCGAACCAGAAAGCCGATCAGGGTAATGGTGACAGTAATAAGATGTAAGCTACGTAACAGCGTAAACAGGGTTGTGTCGTCCACGGGGATTCCTATTGCGTTGATGGCGACTATTGTGAAGCAGGCGAGCGCGCTTGCCAAATCCTACTTAGGAACGAAGCGGAATGTCCGACACTAAACGAGTTTTTGGTATAGCTGGGTTCAAGAACTCCGGTAAAACGACCCTCATGGTCGAGCTGATCAAAACTCTTACTGCGCAAGGTGTTCGCGTGGCGACGTTGAAGCATGCGCACCACGAGTTCGACATCGATCAGCCCGGTAAGGACAGCTATAAGCATCGCGAGGCCGGTGCGGCTGAAGTGTTGGTTGTTTCCGCCAGACGTTCAGCGCACATACGGGAGTTTGATGAAGGTGCCGAGCCGCCGTTCGATACGGTGCTGGCGCAGCTTGGTGATGTCGACCTGGTATTGGTGGAAGGCTACAAGTTTGGTGATCACCCGCGTTTGGAGCTGCGGCGTGCAGGCGTCGATGCGCCGGAGCTGGCCGGCGAAGGCAATGCGAATATCAGGGCGATTGTAAGTGATGCAGCGGTGCAGGATGCTCCGGTACCGGTGCTGCCGCGGGACGACGTTGCAGCTATAGCTAACTTTATATTGCAGCAGACAGGGCTGAAGACGTAGCCGCTATCGGCCTCTATCGAAAATCACAGCGGGGCAATCAACACTGTTTCGCCGGCATCGACTTCGCCACGACCTTCTTCAAGGATGGCCCAGCAGTTTGCCTGCATCAGGGGTTTGATTTTGAAAGACTGCTGCCCCGGCAAAACCGTAACGTGTTGTCTGCCGGAGGCATCTGTTTCCGTGTGCGCCTTTGCGAAGAAGCGAAATTCGGCCCGTTTGCTTTGAGCGCTATCGAGCGTTGCCGTTAGCAGGCGTTCCTGCGGCAGCCCTTGCAGGGCTCTGATCGCCGGAACTACAAAGAAACGGAAGCAGGCCGCTACAGCTACCGGATTGCCCGGTAAGCCAAACACCAGAGTACCGTCAGGCAGTCGGGCGAACAGCACCGGTTTGCCGGGTCTGATAGCGACTTTGTGAAACAGGATATCCGCACCCATATCGCTGAGCGCACCGGGGACGAAATCCATACTGCCGGCGGAAACCCCGCCCGTCGTCAGGATGATGCCGGACTGCTGTGCCGCCGCGGTGATTGTTTTCTGCAACTCTGCCGGCGTGTCGCCGACTGTGGTGCTGAGCGTCAGGTTTGCGCCGGAGCGGGCGATGGCAGCTTCAAGAAACGGCCGGTTTGCATCGCGGATCATGCTTCCGGCGAGCGCTTGCCGGTTAGCATTGTCGTCGAGTTCGTTACCGGTGGTAATAACACTGACCTGCGGCCGGCAATACGCCTGCAGTTGGTCGATGCCGAGTGCCGCAAGACCCATCACGACTTCCGGCGTAATGAGTTCTCCCGGAGACAGCAATGGTTCACCTTCGCGGAAATCTTCACCGGGGTGACGAACATTGGCGCCTTCGGTCGGTGACGCGCTGACCGTAACCGTGTCGCCGCTGCGTTCAATCCGCTCAACCGGGATAACGCTATCGAAACCTTCGGGTACAGCGGCACCGGTCATGATCTCCCAGCAGCTTCCCGGTGGTGCTGAGTCCTGTACAGGAGAACTGCCGGCAGTAATCACTCCGACGACCTTGAGTTCGATCGCTGCAGTATCAGCCGAAGTTACTTCACGAAAGCGCACAGCAAAGCCGTCCATCGCGGAATTCGCGAAGCCCGGCACATTGACGGGTGCAGCAAGTTCTGTGGCAGCTACCCGGCCGGGTGCCGGAGCAATGGTTTCTGCTGCACCGTGCGGTGTGGCATCCAGAATGCTCGATAACGCTTTTTCGTAAGTAATCATGTAATTACAGTCGCAAACCGGGCTTACCCGGCTGGTAGTTGTGGGGAGCATACGTAATCGGGGTCTGATCTGCTACTGCTACGACAGCGCGGCTGGCGCCGGCTAGCGGCGACCTGTGTTCCGCAGGCTTTGCGAAATGCCGCTTATCACAGATAATTGCAGCTCCTCCGGAACCCGTTCCGGTTAGTCAATTTGAGTACCGGCAGATCTACCAGCTCTGCTGCTGAGAGCGATTTCGTGAGCACCCATTCCTACCAGCCTAACGGCCAGTCACATGGCGATTCGACACCCGAGCGCGCAGTGAGTGGCCGCAGTCCTGAAATAGCGGCTGCTCGTTGTCTTGCCTTTGCAGTGTTGTCGGAATTGATGGCCTCACCGCACGATGTCGAATCGGCACTGCGCGATAGTAGTGAGGCGATCGACCTCAGCGAGCTCCCGTATCAGCTCGATGAATTTGCAACGCTTGTAGATGAGTTTCGTAGCGCACCTGCCGACGAGCTGAAACGTATCTATAGCAGTATGTTCGAAGTCGGCAGCGACGGCCCGCCGATTCCGGTTCGCGAAGATTTGCAAACGGGGCAGAAGGCAGGGGTCCGCGAAGAACTCGTGCGCTTCTATGAATACTTCGGCTATGAGTTGGGCGAGAAATTCGCATGGGCGCCGGATCATCTTTCGGTAGAGTTGGAATTTATGCACTACCTGACCTATGCCGAAGCATCTGTATTGCACGAACACGAAGCAGCGGCAGATGTTGATCCAGAATCCTTTCAGTTAGCACAACTCGATTTTTGCGAACGTCACCTGATCAACTGGGTGCCGAAACTGGCCTTCGATGTAAATGCCAGCAACTCAGACTCCTTTTACAGCCGGGTTACCCGGTTACTGGCCGATTTTCTGCAGGCGGATTTCGCCTGGCAGGCCGGAACCGTTGCTGACGCCGCTCAACCCGAACCGCCGGCAGCATCTGACTGACTGCTGGTCCGCTGCACGGGGTCGTTTGTTCGCCAACGGCCGAAAAGGTATCCTTTGCAGAACGACAACAGAAACCTCAAGAACCGACGTCTTATGAACAACACACAGCAAGTTTTCCCGGCATTCCGTGTGGCCCTGTTGGCCGCTGTAGCATTAGCAGTAGCAGCCTGCCAGCCAAAAGAGGCCGGGCAGGAGGAAGCTGTCGATGCTGCTCCGGCAGAGTCTGCGGCTCACGGCAGTGCACCTGTAACCACGGACGTCGGCGGTTCCTATAACCCCGATGGTGTTGCGCCTTTCGGTATGGCCAGTCGTCAACCTAAGCCGGTTGCCGATGCTGCTACTGAAGCGCCCGAAGCGGCCGCTACAGAGTCGCTTGCGGCACAGAATCAGTTGTTCGGCGTGCATTGCCAGTCGTGTCACGGCGCTGACGGTAAGGGCATTGAACCGCTCGGTGTTACGTTGGTGGGCTCGACATACGTCCAGAGTAAAACCGAAGCCGAACTTGTAGCGATGCTGAAAGTCGGCCGTATGCCCGGAGACCCGGACTCGGTTAAAGGGCGGGTCATGCCCGGCTTTGCGTGGATGACCGATGAGCAACTTAACGAGTTGGCGGGTTTTCTAAAAGCCCAGAACTAGTAGTACAGAACTGGCAGGTTTAACAAAACACCTGAAAGACACATTAAGAACCCGCCATCCGGCGGGTTTTTTATTGCTGCAATTGCGTAATCGGCCACGCTGTTACCGCTCTTCGGTCACCGGACAGCCGACTTGCCTGTTGCGGGTTTCGCAGGTTTAGGATGTGCGCGCATTTTAGAGGTAACCCCATGACCGACATGTCCGATAAGTCTCAAGCTCCTGCAACCACCTGGCCCAAGCCCACTATAGCTTGGTGGACCGTCGCTATTCTGGTGCTGGCATTCATCTTCTCGATTGCCGACCGGATCATTATCAGTTTGTTGGTCGATCCGATTAAAGCGGATCTGGGTTTAAGCGATACCGACATGGGATTGCTGATGGGCCTCTACTTCGCATTGTTCTATGCATTGATGGGATTACCGATAGGCAGGATGGTGGACACCAAAAGCCGTACGCTGATTGTCGGTTGCGGCATTTTCCTGTGGAGCATCATGACGGCCCTGTGTGGCATGGCCCGTAACTTCGGCGAGTTGTTTCTTGCCCGTGCCGGTGTTGGTATCGGTCAGGCGACGTTATCGCCTGCAGCTTACTCAATGATTGCAGATTCATTTCCCCGCGAGAAACTCGGGCGGGCACTGGGCGTTTATCAGTCCGGCGCTTTTCTCGGTGTAGGCATGGCACTGATGTTCGGCGGTCTCGCAATTCGGTTTGCGGCTACCGCCGATGATGTCAGTCTGCCGCTGCTGGGCACTGTCGCACCCTGGCAACTTGCATTTATTGTTATCGGTTTACCCGGCGTTATTGTTGCAGCACTGATGTTCACCGTGCGTGAACCGGCACGTCAGGGCGTTCCGACTGCAGCCGGCAACGAAATCACCATCGGTCAGGCCATCGGTTTCGGTTTTAAGCGCTGGCGTGTTTTTCTGGCCCACTATTGCGGCTTCGCACTGCTGGCTTTGCCGATGACGACTCTCGCGACCTGGGTGCCGGTGTACTTTATGCGGGTTGTCGGCATGTCGCCGCCGGAAACCGGCTTCAAGCTGGGGCTGATCGTATTGATATTCTCTCCCGCCGGCGTAATTGCCGGAGGCTGGCTGTCGGATATCCTGCTGAAGAAGGGTAAGGCTGATGCGCCGCTGCGTGTAGGCGTGATGGCCGCAGTCTTTATGATTCCGTTCGCTGTTTTGGCCACCACTGTTACCGACCCCACGCTGGTGCTGGTTGTCGCCGCACCGTTTGCATTTGGCGCAAGTATCACGATGGGGCTTGCAGCAACAGCGTTGCAGCTGGTTACGCCGAACCGCTTACGCGGGCAGATCTCGGCAGTATGGATGCTGTTTTTGAACCTGATTACTGCAGGCTTAGGGCCGACCGCAGTCGGTGTTGTGACGGAAGTAGTCTTCGGTGACCCGCTGGCAGTGGGTCAGTCGATAGCGGTGGTAAATACCGTTGCTGTGATTCTCGGCGGCATCATTCTGCTGACTGCCTGGAAACCGTTCCGTCAGGTCGCGGAGCAACAAACGACCTGAAGGTAGTCTTCAGGCCTTGCAGATACGGTCGATCTCAGTCAGTTGATCGTTGCTAAGGTCGACGTTTCCGGCGGCAGCATTGGATACGACCTGCTCCGGTTTGGTAACACCGGCAATGACTGTGCCGACGTACGGCCGGTTGGTCAGGCCACCCATCGCAATCTCCAGCATGCTCTTGCCTATGGTTTCGCCGTAGGTGATCAGTTGTTCGACTTTGTCGAGGCGTTCTTCGGTTTTAAACGAGCCGCCCCAGGCTGCCAGACGTGAGCCTTCCGGGTCGGGCTGACCCTTGCGGTACTTGCCCGTCAGCAAGCCGCTTTCCAGAGGGAAGTACGGGATGATGCTGATATTGGCTTTCTCGGCAACCGGCAGCAGGTCCTCTTCGATGTTGCGGGTGAACAGGCTGTACCAGTTTTGTGCAGATACAAAGTGATTGCTGCCAATGGCTTCAGCCACTTGCTCGGCTTCGGCAAGTTGTTCACCGTTCATGTTTGAACAGCCGATGTAACGCACCTTGCCTTGTTGCACGAGGTCTTCGAGCGCGCGCAGGGTTTCTTCAATGGGGGTGCCGGTATCGGGGAAGTGATACTGATAGAGGTCGAGATAATCGGTGTTGAGCTGTTTCAGGCTCACCTCTATCTTCTCCATGATGTAGTCGCGGGTGCCGCCTCCCTCGATGCTGCCGCCCTGACCACCGGTTTTCGCGCCAAACTTGGTGGTTACGAGAACGTCTTTGCGGCGATCGCCCAGGGCTTTTGCGAGAAACTCTTCCGAGGCTTTCGGCGCCGCACCGTATATGTCAGCAGTATCGAAAAAGTTAATGCCCGCATCGAGTGCAGCATTAACACAGGCCGTGGTGGTGTCCTGATCGACCATCGGGCCGAACATCATGCAGCCGAGGCCGACGACAGAAACGTCCAGATCAGAGTTACCGAGCTTCTTGTATTTCATTGTCTGTTCCTGTGGTTTGATCTTCTTGTATTAGAGCGGCCGGGGTGGGTTCACCATGTTTAATGCGTACCCAGATGGCGATGACTAAGAGTACCGCATTCAAGATGCCCATCATTGTCAGCGGAGCAGTGCGGCCAACGCCGTCGAACAGTTCACCACCGGTCTTGGTGGCAAACAGTATACCAATGGCGCCTACCAGTCCGTAAACGCCGACGACCGAGCCGCGAATTTTCTCCGGGGCTTCCTGGCCGAGCAGGGCGCCCGCAGATACGATGACGCTGATTTCACCGATGCCAAGCAGAATGCAAAACAAAAAGATGCTGTTAGCAAACGGGTCGGCGACCAGTCCCATTGCAAGGTAGCCGACTGCAGCAATCCCCAGGGCAAAGCACAGGCTGCTGATCCGGTTGAATTTGTCGGAAATAATACCGACCCCGGCTGCCCACAGCATTGCAGATAACTGAATGATGCCGAAGAGCATTCCTCCGCGTGCCAGGGCTGCGCTGGTTTCCATGCCGGCCTCGACGCCTGTCTGGGTGACCCAGAGCGAAAAGAACGTGCCGATGATCGCCAGATCGCCACGACCAATAAATGCGGCGCCGAAAGCCAACGAAAGACGGGGGTTTCGGCCCGCACTGACGCCGAGTTTCAACTGCTTTATTAGCGGCTTTTTCTCTTTCTTTGAAAGGTTCTTATCCGGCGCTTTCAGCCCGATGCCCAGCACTACTGCAGCGAACAGACAAATTGCTGTGGCTGTCCAGAAGGCATAGCGTCCGGCAACGGCCGGGTCAGCACCGTATTGCTGATACATGTCCGGTGTTTTGGCCAGCACGGTCGCCATAAGAATCACGCCCAGGCCATTAAAAATAGACGTGACGCCGATCCAGCGGGCACGTGAGCGTTCTTGAATATGGTCCTGAATACAGGCTGATAGCATCACCGGTACGATGCCTGCGCCGGTGGCAAACACCAGACGGAAGATATACAGCTGTGTGACGCTGCTGGCGAGCGGGTAGACGGCATAGCCGGCTGCGAGCACCAGAAAGCCTGTCACGAATACGAAGCGCCGGCCGGTACGGTCGGAGAGTGCGCCTGCGAAGCCCATGATGAGGATGACAACCACTTCCTGCATAGCTGCCAGATTGCCTGTCAGGACACCCTGTTCTTCAGGCGGGATCTTCAGTACTTCTGTCAGCAAATAAGGCTGGATGAAGCCGAGGTACGTGATCACAGACATTGTCAGCAGGCAGCCCAACAACATGGTGCCAATGTTTGCGCCGCTGTATCCGGGCGTAAACCATAGAGGTCCGAGCTTTATCCCGGATTTATCGGGTTCAAACATGCTGATCCTAGGTAAGACAAAGGCTTCCGGGAGGGGACCGCTTAATGATAGCTGCTTAGCGTGGGCGCGCGTTGTCTGCGATAGCGACGCGGTGCATCAGGCGGTGTGACGGGAAGAAATCGTTGATGCCGCGGTGGGCAGTAACACGGTTATCCCAGAATGCTACCGAGTTCTTTTCCCAGCGGAAGCGGCAGGTGTATTCCGCCTTGCTCATATGCTCGTAGATCATGCTGAGTAGCGCTTCACTTTCATGATCCGACATGTCTTTAATTTTGTATGTCATCAGCGGGTTGACGAATAAGGCTTTTTCGCCGGTATCCGGGTGGGTTCGGACAACCGGATGTTCAACCGGTGGGGTCGAGTCACGGAATGACTGCCAGCGTTCTCCGCCGTATTGCCGCAACAGGCCGGGGCCCATTTGCTCAACCAGGTCGTGAACGGCGGTCAGTTCATCGAGAATGCTGCGCATCGTTTCCGACAGGCCTTCGTAAGCGGCAACCATATTGATCCACATCGTGTCGCCTTTGCCGTTGGGTACTTCCAAAGCATGCAGCACAGAGCAGCGTGATGGAATTTCGAGAAAGGTGTCGTCGGCATGCCAGTTCACATCGCTGCCAATAGAGCTGTACTCGTTCATTTCCTGGCGGCGAATCTGCGGATAGCCTTCGAGCAGCGGCACAAAACCGGGCTTCTGAGTTTCCTCACCGAAGTTCATGGCAAATGCAATGTGTGCTTCGGGAGACAGATCCTGATCGCGGAAGAACAAAACTTTGTACTGGTACCAGAGTTCACGGATCACCTTGATGGTGCTGGCATCCACGTCTTTGGTCAGGTCGACACCGCTGATTTCAGCACCTAAGGCGCCGGTCAACGGTTTCACACCGATATTGCCGATAGCGGGAGATTCAGCTTGCATCGCGTTTGACATCGTCTAGTTCCTTCAAAGTTGTTTCTGATACAGGTGCGGACAGGGCGCCGGCCACGCAATCAATCAGATTGCTTACATGAAGTGATGCTTCATGCTCATTCAGTCGCTTCATGTCATCCTGCATCCGTGCGCGGTCAGCCAGCGAGTTGATGATCTGCGACATCGCAAAACCAAATCGCTGGTAGAACACTTTCGACGGTACGTACGGAAGGCTTGTTTCCAGTTCGCGCGCCAGAGTATTTAGCGCAGTACCGTATTCACTCGACCAGATCTCGCCCAGGTCGACGGCGGGGTGACCGGTCATCTGTGACAGAAAACGAATGTAGTGACGCCCGCCTTCCTGAGTGTCGATGACTTCAAGTATCGGGTAGACCATCGCCTCGATCAGGCGACGAACGGTACGGTCGTTATTCAACGCATCGAGCATTTCGTGACGACGTTGGTTCACGGGCTCCATGCGGTAGTCGAATATCTCCTTGACCAAGGCTTCTTTCGAGCCGAAGTGATAGTGCGTGGCCGAAGAGTTCTTCTGGTTGGCGGCTACATTGATCTGGCGCAGCGAGACAGCATCGATGCCCTGTTCACCGAAGAGCTTTTCGGCGGCGAGGATGATTTGGGCGCGAGTACGTTCGCTGGCTGAGTTGGTGTTAGGGCGCTCTGACATTATTAAATCATGCGATTTAATAATGGTGTAAGTCAAGGGCTCAAAGCGTTTGCGGAGCGCTATTCCGGCCTGAAGCCCCTGTTTTCAGCGGGTTCAGGCCGTATATTAATCGTCGCTGACTGCGAAGACCCGACCGAAATACTCGTTCAAATCATCGCTAATTGCGCGTTTGGCGTCCTTATCGATGCCGGCCAGAACCTGTGCCAGCTCCTTCTTGAAGTCGAGCTGCATCTGCCGGGCAATCTGAATACGCTGTGCCTGTGGCGAGCCTGCACCGTGCATCGACTCGGTCAGATACCCCACAGCATTGCGGCCAAGGGTCATGTTCTCGATCAAGCGCATTATCTGCAAGCGCTGTTCTGTCGGAATATCGGCACGGCCCTGTAAATATTTTTTGATCATCGCGCCGGCTTCCGGGTGATCCAGGTCGGCTTGGGATGGCATCGTGACCATCAGGCCACCTGCAAGATCCTGTGCCAGCCGCCCGATTTCGTACGGCATCTTGGTGACATGATGCTTGCACACATTCGCCAGCATATCGTCGGCGAGATAAGCGCCTGATTTGGTCGGCGTCGCCTGATAGCTGGCAGCAATCCCGGTGCTGTAGATCGTTTCGTTCAGATGTGTCATCTCGACCAGTTTGTCTTTGATATGTGACACCTTGTCGACGCCGTTGTACTCGGCCACGGTTGCTGCAGCACCAATCAGCACATCACCCACGCCGGATTTACACACGTAGCTGCGTCGGTGATAACAGGTAAAGCGCTCGACTAGCATCGAGGCGAACTCGTGCTCACCATTCATGAAGATAAGTTCATTGGGAATGAACACGTCTTCAAAAATAATCATCGCTTCCTGACCGGCATACTCGTGGTTGCCGGCATCCAGCGCCCCATCCATTGCCCGTGTATCGCATGACTGGCGGCCGTAAATGTAGGTAATGCCTTCGGCATCGACCGGAATCGCACCGACGATGGCGTAGTCTTTATCGTTATCGCCGAGCCGCATGGTCGGCATGACCAGCAGCCAGTGTGAGTTCAGGCAGCCGGTCTGATGGGCTTTGGCACCGGTGATGTAAACGCCTTCATCGGTGCGCTTCGATACGTGCACAAACATGTCAGGGTCGGCCTGTTCGTGCGGTGCTTTACTGCGGTCGCCCTTAACGTCAGTCATCGCGCCGCCGATCACGTAACCGCCGCGCTGCGCACTCTCAATAAAGCTGCGGAACCGCTGGTGGTAATCGCTACCGTGAGCTTCATCAATTTCATAGGTGACAGAGAACAGGGAATTCGTGGCGTCCATGCCGACACAGCGCTGGAAGCAGGTGCCGGTGAGTTGCCCCAGGCGCCGCTGCATTTTGTTCTGGCGGACCAGGTCTTCAGCGTTTTCGGCGACGTGCAAAAAACGATTAACGCGCTCGCCAGTGAGCCCGGATACGGCAGTCGCGATCTCCGGCTGCTCCGCCGCCAGATCGTAGGTGGCCGCCACCGCATTCACTGACGGCCGGATGATCGGATGGTCAACCGGGTCCTCAACCAGTTCGCCGAACAGGTACACCTTGAGCTTACGACCGCGCAAGCTTTCGATGTACTCCTCGCCGGTGGTGATCATTGTTGTGTTGAGTGTGTCCGGGTTTGTTGCCATGAGTTTTCTATCCGTTTCTAGCCAAGAATGTTCAGAATAGGCTGTGTTTTAGTCTAGCACGCAGCTCCCGGTGGAATCGCCGTTGTTGGCGCAATTGCCTAACTACAGTATTCTCAAGCTAAGCCGCTGCTGCCATTTTCAGGAGAATCGGGTTGTCTGCTTCGCCTCTGCAAAATGCTTCATTTCGTAAACTGTTTTCCGCACAGGTTATCGCCCTGGTCGGCACCGGGCTGACCACCGTTGCGCTGACATTACTCGCCTACGACATTGCCGGTGGTAACGCCGGTGTGGTGCTCGGTACAGCGCTGGCATTCAAGATGGTGGCCTACGTCGTGTTTGCACCGATCGTCGGCGGGCTGGCACACCGGTTTCCACGCAAGGCGCTGCTGATATCGCTCGACATTGTGCGTGCCGGTATCGTGCTGCTGATGCCGTTTGTTACCAGCGTGTGGCAAATCTATCTGCTGATCTTTTTGCTGAACCTGTTTTCGGCCGGTTTCAAACCGGTATTCTCCGCCAGCATTCCTGATGTGCTTCCCGATGAAGCGCAGTACACCAAAGCTCTATCGTATTCGCGGCTTGCTTATGATCTGGAAACCCTGCTGAGCCCGCTGTTTGCAGGTATAGCGCTGATGTTCTTCAGCTACAGCGCACTGTTTCTGACCAATTCTCTGGCCTTCCTGCTGTCTGCGGTGCTGATACTGGGGTGTGTTCTGCCCCAAGGCACTGCGCCGGAGCGCAGCGGCAGTATCGCCCAGGAAATCAGTTTCGGCTTGCGTGCTTATCTTTCTACCCCGAGGTTGCGCGCGCTGCTGGCTTTATACGTCGCGGTGTCGGCAGGCAGTGCGATGATCATTGTGAACACCGTGGGGTACGTTCGTGACGCGCTTGGCGGCACTGAATCCGATGTCGCCATGGCCATGGCCGCAGCAGGCTTCGGTTCGATGACGGCAGCATTGCTGGTACCGAAAATTCTTGAGCGTGTAAAAGACCGCGTGCTCATGCTGTTCGGTGCTGTTGTCGCCGGTTGTGCATTGCTTGCCATGTCGTCAGCCCCCCAATACGGGCAGTTGGTGGTGATCTGGTGGTTCATCGGGCTCGGTTTGTCGATGGTGCAGACACCATCCGGGCGGGTCGTTAACCGTTCGGCCTCTGCCGGCGACCGGCCTGCGTATTTTTCTGCGCAGTTCGCTTTGTCACATGCCTGTTGGCTCATCGCCTATCCGCTGGCAGGGCAGCTCGGCAGCCGTTTAGGTGTGCCCGATACTGCATTGCTGATGGGGCTGGCTGTGCTGGCCTCTGCAGCTATAGCGCTGTTGGTGTGGCCGGCGATCGATGGCAGGTCACTGGAGCATCGTCACGACACTGTCGATCACGATCACCCTCATACGCACGGGCCGCATCACGAGCACGAGCATGAAGGCTGGGAAGGGCCGGAACCGCACGTGCATGGGCACCGGCACCAGGCCGTGCGGCATGCGCACCCGTTCGTTATAGACGACCACCATATGCGCTGGCCGTCATCGAGCCGTTAGTCCGACTTACACTGCCGGACTTACATTGCTCCGCCGAAGCGGAAGATCAGATCCAGACCGTACTGTGTGCCACGCGACGGTGTGATAGCGAAGTTAGTGATACCGCCACGGCAGGTTACGTTTTCGCAAGGTTGGCCGGCGCCGCCGTCCTTATTCCAGCTGAGTCCGGATTCGCCCGCTCCCGGAAAGTACAGGAACTCCGGTGTTGCTGAAGGCGCGGTATTATCCAGAATATTATTAACGTAGCCGGTTAGCGTCCAGCGGGAGTTCTCCAGACCGACGCGTGCATTCCAGATAGTTCGTTCATCAATCCACATCAGGTTGGCTGCGCCGGTGGGGCGTTTGGATTCCCATACGGCATCGGTGCGGGCGAACCAGCCGAGTTCACCACGAATGCCGCGGGCGTAGGCTAGTGAGCCGATGACAGAATGTGCCGGGCTGAAAGGAATCTGATTGCCGGCAGCATTGTTGGCATCGGGGTCAACGAGAACTTTGCCATCGTCAGTAACCTCTAAGCCCTCGCCCGTGGTGTAAGCCAAAAAGGAGCTGTTGAAGTTTTTGAAGGTGGCGTCCGACAGGCCGTACGACAAACTGCCGGTAAAGTTGTCGGTGAATGCAAACGAGCTTTCAAATTCCAGGCCGAATACTTCCGAGCGGCCGGCGTTAACCAGTATGTTGGTCGGAACCCCCGAGATAGACTCGGTCGCGAACGTTGTCTGATTAGTCCATTCGATCCAGAAGACCGACAGGTTAGTTAAGGCGCGGCCACCCAGCCATGTGGCTTTCGTGCCGCCTTCGTAGGTCCAGGCTTTTTCTTCTCTGGTTTTTGCGGCTCCCGAGACTACAAAATCCAGTGCTTCGCAAGGGAATACATTGGCGCGGAAGGCCCCTTCGTTGAATTCGCCCGGTTTATTGCCCTTGGCGGCGAGCACGTAGAACATGGCATCTTCGGTCGCCTGCCAGTTCAGCGTAAAACGCGGCGTCAGCGCCGTCTCTGAAATGTCTTCCTTTAGCTGAAGGCCGTAGTATTGACCGAAGGCCGCTGTATATTTAG
>Ga0209692_10002382_pt1 | contig 20910 bp, 19 predicted proteins | sample tdDd472_FD_187129 | JGI IMG/M metagenome (GOLD analysis project Ga0209692, IMG submission 187129) | Marine sediment microbial communities from the Atlantic coast under amendment with organic carbon and nitrate - tdDd47.2 (SPAdes)... | ecosystem: Environmental > Aquatic > Marine > Coastal >... | reverse complement strand
GAAACCTTTTTCAGAGCAATAAATAATGCCCGGATTAAACTTCTTAATGTCGTCGTAACCAAAACCAAGACGATCCATCGTGCCGGGGCGGAAGTTTTCGATTAGCACGTCGGCAGTTTCCAGCAACTTCAACACTGCGGCCTTACCTTCTTCGGACTTCAGATCAACCAGCAGATTACGCTTGTTGCGGTTATACATAGGGAAATAGCCTGACCCCGAGCCGAGTAGCTTGCGGGTGGCGTCGCCCTTGACCGGCTCGACCTTAACAACGTCGGCGCCCATGTCTGCCAGCATCAGGCCAGCGGCCGGCCCCATAACCATGTGGGTGAATTCGACAACCTTGACGCCCTTAAGAGGTAAGTTTTGACTCATTTTTATGCCTTTTTCTTGCTGTTCCGCTAGAATTTGCAGCCTCTGGCCCGGTTAGAGCATCCTGAGAGACTAAAATTTCGTGTCCGGATAAGGGTTTACAGCGAAAGCTAAACGCCCCGCTCATACTATAAGGTCAATTATTACCTAATTAACCCGCCGGTGCAGCCAATTAACGGCTACACCGCTACCGAACTCTGCGAAGGAAGCAGCACATGAGTGACATCAATCTGGACAACATCGACGTTCTGATCAGTGAAGTGGGCCCGCGTGACGGACTGCAAAGCATTAAGGACATCATGCCGACAGAGGCCAAGAAGGCCTGGATCAAAGCCGAAGCAGAAGCCGGCGTACCTGAAATCGAAGTCGGTTCCTTCGTCCCGCCAAAACTACTACCGCAACTCGCCGACACTGCAGAGATCGTTGAGTACGCCCGTACTATTCCGGGTTTACAGGTGGCTGCTCTGGTACCGAACTTCCGCGGTGCTGAAAATGCTATTAAAGCCGGTGCTCACAAGATCTCCTTACCCCTGTCGGTAAGCGAAACCCACAGCCAACGAAATTTAAATCGCACCCACGAACAGGTGTTTGAAGAAATCGCCAAGGTTGTCGAACTGATTCGTTCACTGCCCGAAGACCAACGCCCCGGTTTTGAAGGTTCGCTGTCGACTGCATTCGGTTGCTCAATCGAAGGCGTTGTAAAACAGGACAAGGTTGTCGAAGTATCAGCGCGCCTTATGGAACTCGGTTGCGATGAAGTGGGTCTTTCCGACACCACAGGTTCTGCTAACCCGGCACAACTGCGCAAGATGATCAAAGCGGTTAAAGCTGAAGTCGGTGAAGGCAATCTGGCGGCAGTGCACCTGCACAATACACGCGGCCTTGGTCTGGCGAATGCACTGGTTGCCCTGGAAGAAGATATCTTCACATTCGACTCTTCATTAGGCGGCCTCGGTGGTTGCCCTGCAGCACCGGGCGCATCCGGCAACATCGTGACCGAAGATCTCGTCTTCATGTTTGATGCCATGGGTATTAAAACCGGCGTTGATCTGGACAAACTGATGAAGGTGCGTGAAATCGTGCACGAAGCCTTACCTAACGAGGAACTCTATGGTTTTACACCCGATGCCGGCTACCCCAAAGACTATGTTGTCGGTCAGGGCTGGGGCGTTTAAGCCAGAAGCAAACACCCACAGATGACTACACCCACTCCCGAGTGATATTCTTCGCCTATGTCGCGGTTCATTACCTTCCTTTTTCTAATCACCTACGCTTGGTCAAATCTGGCCGGCGCAGTAGAGGCTCTCGCCTATCCGGGTGAGAGCGTCCACATCGCACACGAAATTCACCATATGGAGCATGATGCGCCAGCTGCGCAGGAAGAAAATCGCGCTCACAACCCCGACCAGGATCATGACCAACAGCACGAAGACCAAGCGCACCACCATTGCGCTCACAACCTTGTCGGCATGGCCTTTACGCTGCCAACTTCGCACCAGGTAAATACAAGAACCCTGCTGACTGCAATTCCTGAAGACCCATACTCTTTCGAGCTCAAACAACGCCTGTTACGTCCACCGCGCCACTAAGTCAGCAAGTTACTTTGCAGCTGACCAGCTTCTGTAGCGGTCAGCCTGAAATTAGTTGAACAGGGTTTTTTTTAGGATGAATATCAAATTACGACTTCAGCACGGAGTCATTGTCACTGCCGCATTGCTGGGCGCAACATGCAATAGCGTGCTTGCCGGACCACCACTCGTTACCGATGACACCGGAATGGTGCCCAAGGGCAACTGGCAATTTATTGTGAGTCTGCAGGGAGAAGCACGCCCGTCAGTAGACTCCGCTGCGGCTCCTGCATTAGAAGCGACGTACGGATTCAGGGAAGACATGAACCTGACGGCTGTGATCCCCAGGCAGTACCTTGAGGAACGCGGCGAGTCGAGCAGAACCGGTTTAGGCAATGCAGAGATCAATTACAAATGGTTGTTCTTTGACGACGACGATGGCCTGACAATGGCCTTCTCGCCGATCTACTCTTTCCCGCTCACCAAAACTTCGCGCATTCGCGGTCTTGCCGAAGACGTGCGTGTACTGAGCATGCCGGTACTCGTATCGAAAGAAGTCGGACGCTGGCAGTTCCTTGGTTCTCTCGGCTATGACCTCGCTTCAAAGAACGTCAACGGCGTTAACTTCGGCACCTTTGTGCTGTACAACCAGTCGGAGAAACTACAGTGGATGGCCGAGGTCTACGGTGCAGAGTTTTCCGGTGATGAATTCGACAACGAAGGATTCTTAAACTGGCGCGCAGGAGCCGCGTGGTTCATGGGCAAAGGCTGGAGCCTTTTGGCCGCCTATGGCGGACCGCTGAAGTCGGATTTACCCGAAGAAGAAAAGCTCGACTATGACTTTTTCTTAGGCTTCCAGTTTGACACCGAGCTATTCAACTAGACATCAGTTCGACCTTGAAACGTTCTGGTAGCTGACGCAATCCGTCGGCTACTAGAACGCCTGATGCAGACTGAATTGCAGCTGGTTTTTAGAGAACGGATCGGTGTATTGATTCATAAAACCGAACTGCAGCCGCGAACGGTCCGAAATGCTGCGACCAATCCCCACATAGAAACGGTTGCGGTCAAATAGCTCAACCTCGCGCCCGTCGCCAATATCGCGCTGACCGTTAATAAACAGCTCATTATAAAAGGCGGCATACCACGCGCCTTTTTTCAGATCGGTGCGATTGAAAGGTATGTTCAGAAAGAAGGCATACCTTAACCGTGTACGGAAGTCCTGATTCTCGACCCAGCGTTGCTCAAAACGGAACCGGTGTGTAATCAAATAGCGACTACCTACCTTCTGTGGCAACAGGGCTTCCTGATAGATGCGATGCTCATTTGCTGTGTCTGAGCCGTCACCAAATTCACCACTGGTAATGTTGCCGTACCCGAAAGTGAACATCACATCATTGGATTTCGGGCGCCATGTTACGCCACCGCGCAACAGCAACTGCTCCATGTCGCTACCCAAATCCCAGGCGCGGTATTGCACATCACCCTGAACACCCCACTGAGAGTTTTCAAACTTCTTATTAAAGAAGTACATGTACCAGGCACCGAGCTGATCCTCGTCCACCTGTGCCATAGCGGGAGTTACAGTTAAAAAAACAGCTGCGGCAAGCAGCAAGCTCAGGATGCATCTGCCGGAACTTAGCAATGTGGTTAAACGGTACTTACAAATCATTTACAGCCTCAGGTTTTTTATTCACAGGGTTGGTTTCGTCCGGACGATACAATTGGATTGCTAAAACCCGTCAATAGGCGATCAAGACAGACGAGCTTACCGAACTACTTTTTCGGCTGACAAGGGCGACACATAATCGAGCAATTCACCACCGGCAATGCCACGAATACGGTTCGCAATATCACGAAACAAGGCTCGTCCCGGCGAGTTAGGCCGCCAAACCAGCGCATGATTGCGATAGACATCCGTTCCGGTAATTTCGGTAATACGCAACACATCCTGAGCACGAATCTCAGACCTCACATAGAGTGCCGGCAGAAAAGCCAAACCCATCCCCATCACGACCATTTGTCGTAACGTGTCGAGGCTAGTGCCTTCGTAATCGCGGCGCATATGAGCACCCAGACGTTCACAGACATCGGCGATTTGCCGGTGTAACAAATGATGCTCGTCAATTGTCAGGACCTCTTCCCCCTGCAAATCCATCCGGTTAATACGCTTCTTGTTGGCAAGCCGGTGCTCGCTGGCAATTGCAAGCTTCAAAGGCTCGCGAAACAGGGGTGCAACAACGAACTCACGTGACATGATCGGCAGCGTGGTAAGAATCAGATCGTAGCGGGCACTCCTGAGCTCTTCTTCCAAATCCGTTGGCGCTGCTTCGCGCACATAAAATTTGAGGTCGGGAAACTCAGCGTGAATTTTCGGCAGGATAGTCGGCAGGAGGTAAGGGCCGAGTGTCGGGGTGACTCCCAAGCGGTAGGTGCCCGCCCCTTCTCCAACAAGGCTGCTGGCCATATCATGAAAGCCCCGTGATTCTTCCAGCACCCGGCGCGCATGGGGTAGCAGCTCCCGGCCAACCGGTGACACCGCTGCCCCTTTGCGTGACCGCTCAAACAACACCACCCCGAGCCTCTCTTCGAGACTGGCGATTTGGGACGTTAGCGTTGGCTGAGTAACCTCAAGCGAATTGGCTGCACGACGAAAGCTGCCTAACTCGGCAACCGCAACAAAATAGCTCAATTGACGGAGCGTACCGTCACGTTGTCTGGCCATAGGTCTTTAACTCCCGTGCCGTAAATAAACACTTTTAAAGCCACTATATAGATAAATACTATCACTTATTGATTTATTTTATATATTTACTATCACACTGAATCCGGTAGCTTTTGAACTTCGAAGATTTACAGCCAACCCCAAAGTTATTTCCACCATAGGAACGGAGCTTGACCATGGAAAAAGTTATCGCAGGCATCGCGCAGTTTCAGCAGAAGCCCTTCGAAGAGCGCAAGGCATTGTTTGCTGAATTGGCGAATGGCCAAAGCCCTGAAGTGCTGTTTATTACCTGCGCGGACTCCCGCATAGACCCCAATCTGATTACCCAAACCGACCCCGGCGACCTTTTTGTTTGCCGCAATGCCGGCAATATTGTCCCTCCCCATAGCAAAACGGCTGGTGGCATGTCGGCTTCCATTGAATTCGGCGTCGCTGCATTGGGCTGCACCCACATCGTTGTTTGCGGCCACACCGATTGCGGAGCGATGAAAGGCGCACTCAACCCCGGTGGTCTGGATGATTTACCCGATGTACAAAGCTGGCTGGATCACGCCAGCGCTGCAGTAGAGGCCGTTAAGGCGAAACAAGGTCACGCAGGACATGACGAACTCAATGCTGTCACTGAACAGAACGTGCTTCTGCAGCTCGAGCATCTCAAGACGCACCCGGCGGTCGCATCACGCATTAGCTCCGGCGAGATCACTCTGCATGGCTGGGTCTATAACATCGGCACCGGCGAAATCGTTTGTCATGACGAAGCCAAGGATGCCTTCGTCCCTGTACAAGACTGTTATTCGTAACGGCCTGCCAGTTAGTCGCACCTGAGTTCTCTCAAGGAAACCAATATGAAACTCTTAGATTTATCTAATATACGCGGTGACATCTACGGCGGTCTGACCGCAGGTGTCGTAGCACTGCCACTGGCACTGGCTTTTGGCGAAGCCTCCGGCGCAGGCCCGATTGCCGGTCTATACGGCGCCATTATCGTGGGCTTTTTCGCATCATTGTTCGGCGGCACAGGTGCGAATGTATCCGGCCCCACCGGCCCGATGATTGTGGTGTTCGCTGGCGTATTCGCCTCGTTGTCCGGTGATATTCGACTCGTCTTTGCTGCGGTTGTTTTAGCCGGCCTGATTCAAATTGTAATGGGCATTTTCAAACTAGGCGAATACATCAGACTGGTGCCCTACCCGGTAGTTTCGGGCTTCATGAGCGGCATCGGTTGCATCATCATCGCTCTGCAAACATCCCGCCTATTTGGTCATGAACCCGAAGAAAGCGGAACTATTCCCGCCTTACTGGAAATTCCGGAAGCCGTAGCAGATCCAAATTGGGGTGCGCTTACTGTTGGTGTCATTACTCTGGTTATGGTCTTTGCCTGGCCGAAGAACTGGGGCAAGTGGGTCCCGGGCCCTCTGGCGGCTCTAGTCGTAGGCACACTGGTCAGCCTGACCATGACGGGCATACCCATTCTCGGTGATATCCCCACCGGCTTACCAAGCCTCGTTGTCCCCGACTTCACGGTGGGCACTATCTGGATTGTGGCTGAAGCCGCATTTATTCTGGCACTGCTGGGTGCGATTGACAGCCTGCTGACATCGCTGGTTGCGGATAACATGACGCGTACCCGCCACAACTCCAATAAAGAACTTATTGGTCAGGGTATCGGCAATACCATCGCCGGTTTTTTCGGCGGTATTCCCGGCGCTGGCGCGACCATGCGTACCGTCGTTAATATTCGCACCGGCGGCTTAACAAATCTGTCCGGCATGATTCACAGCGTGTTGCTACTGGCAGTAGTCGTTAGCCTGGCTCCGCTGGCTGCGAAAATTCCTCATGCGGTGCTTGCCGGTATTCTGGTAAAAGTTGGCTGGGATATTCTCGATCTTGCCTACCTCAAGCGTGCTCACCGTGGACCGCGTTGGGACCTGATGCTGATGGCGATTGTTTTAGGTTTAACCGTGTTCGTCGACCTCATCGCAGCGGTAGCTGCCGGTGTAGTACTGGCTGCCCTGGCTTTCGTTAAACAGATGGCCGATCTCCAGCTGAAAGCGTATGGCGGCTCCTTGCCAACACCTGAGGACACCACAGAAGAAGAACTTGAGATGCTGGAGGATGCCAAAGGTAAAGTCTTTGTATTCGACTTCGGTGGCCCCTTAAGTTTCGGCGCAGCGGCTGATGTCGGTCATCATGTGCGTCAGCGCGTTCGGAGAGCGAGACGCAAGAAGGAAGCCATTGTGCTCGACTTCAGTAAGGTACCGTTTATGGATGTATCAGCTGCACGTGCAGTAGAAACCGTCGGCTGCGACGCCCGTCAGGCAGGCCGCCGTGTATTCATGAGCGGCATGAATGACGAAGTACGCAATGTGCTAAGTGGTCTGGATGCAGATCATTGCCTGCCTGAAGACACGTCTTACCCAACCCGCAAAGAAGCTCTGGTCGCGGCTGTGGAATACGTGAAGAACAAACCTCAGGACGATGCCGGCGAAGGTGCTGGTGACGGCGTACCCAATAGCGCCTGATTCAACTGCTACAGCAGCAATAAAAAAAGCCCGCATAATGCGGGCTTTTTTTATTCTCTAACTATTAAGACTTTAGAACGATACGTCCCACTGAACGCGAATACGATCTTCGTTCTCATCCTTAGAGACCAAACCGTTGTCCAAAGTCAGGTAAGAGTAGTCAAGCGTCAGCTTATTGCGGTGACCAACGAAGAAATAGTTGATCGCTGCTGTGTACTCTTTACGTTTGTTATCAACATCCGGATTAGCATCAGCATCGCCATCAAGACCTGCGTTAGGCTCTTGAACGTAAGCGTAACGTCCGGCTAGCTCCATTTTCTCAGGGAATGCATTCCAGATATTGTGGAAGAAATAACCGGTCTGGAAATAGAGACCCTTGAGATCAAATTTTTCAGCACTGTAGTTGTCATCGATCTTCTTCTGATGATATTCCTGCTGAACAGACAGACCCCGGTATTTGAATGCAAATTCCTGCACCCACTGCTGCGTGTCGTACTGGTCTTGCTCTGCATCACCAACCTTCTCAAAACCATCGAGGTTACCGCAACCGGAGCTCGACCAGCGTGTGCAACGGCCGGTATTGGTGGTCGCTGCAAATGCCAGCGTACCTGAAGGCTTCTCGTGGTAACTGACATCACTCTGACGGAATTTAAGATCACGTTTCAGGAAGTTCCACTGGAGACGACCGGAGTACATGTGATCATTGCCTTCATTTGTCACACTGCGACCTTCACCGTTATAGACACCAGCCCAATAACGCATATCCGCCCAACTTTCCTTAAACAGACGACCGTTCAGCTGCATACCGATCTGGCGATCAATAGTAAATATACGGTTAACGATGGAACGCTCAACAAACTGCTGGCGACCCGATGAATCGACGCGCTCGCGGTTCTGCTCAATTTTCCACTGACCGACACGGAGGCTCGCACCTTTGTATTTTGCAATGTCGGCACGCCAGGTAATAACGCGGGCTGCAGAAGACTGCGCATCTGCTTCGGGGTCACGTGCTGGCTGGAGGTCAACCTCAAAGTAATACTTGAGCCAGGGCTTAAAGCCGTGACCACCAATCTTCATACGCAAGCGACGTGGCTCAAAGCTGGATTGATCATTATCGTTAAAGTCATCAATCTGCCGGGGATCGCCATCGCGTGGATTGCTATAGCGGAACTGAGCACGCCATTGCAGATTTGTCTGGAAGTTACCGTCGCGCGACTCAAGGCGGAAACCTTTGCTGCCGTAGCTGGCCTTAACAGGACTGTCTTTGGCAATAGCCTCGTCAATCTTGGCATCGAGTTCAGCCTCGGTTATTCCAGCAGTGCTGGCAGCAGCTTCAGCGGCAGGCTCTTTACCTGCATCAACAGATTCCGCCAGACCGTCATATTGCTCCTGCGTAATAACGCCGTTTTTAAGCAATGTATCAAGCAGTGCCGAATCGTCCGCGGACACTGCCACAGGCGCAACCAGTAGCGCTGCTACCAAGCATATAACAGCCTGTTTTCTTACTAAAAGATCCATGAATTATCTCCGGATTTAAAAATTTCTGTGTTCAAGCACAGCTTCTGCAGACATCGATTTATTACAGAATCGCTAAGCTTTTATTACGGTTTAATACCGACGGAGAGGATGGTGTCACAGCTTTGTTACATTAATGTTACAGAACAAAAATATCTGCGTTGAGCCATCAGACTGGAGATAATTTTCTTTTTGAACAGGGGGTTAGCGGGAGAATGGCCAACGAGGTCAGGGGGCCTGCAACACACGCTGCAATAATTTTGCAATAGATTTGCAACAGACCCGTAAAAGCCCGGAAACACTCAATCCGGGATGACTAAAGCGAGGATAGGAAAATGGAAAGGGCTTGGGAAGCCAGTCGCTCAGTCAAACCTACCCGAAGCGACCCGTCACGTAATCTTCAGTCAAACGATGGCCCGGGTTCGTGAAGATCTTATTGGTGTCATCTACTTCAACCAGGTCGCCGAGATGGAAATACGCTGTGCGTTGTGACACACGGGCGGCCTGTTGCATAGAGTGAGTCACGATGGCGATAGTGAAGTTTTCCTGCAGCTCGTACATCAGGTCTTCGATTTTTGCCGTAGCAATCGGATCAAGCGCGGAACAAGGTTCATCCATCAGTATGACTTCAGGATTCACTGCGATAGTGCGAGCGATACACAGACGCTGCTGCTGACCACCGGAAAGACTCGTACCGGAATCTTCCATACGGTCTTTCACTTCATTGATAAGACCGGCCTTCTCCAGACTGGCATATACGATGTCATCCAGCTCTGCCTTATTGCGTGCAAGACCGTGAATACGCGGCCCGTAAGCAACGTTTTCATAAATCGATTTAGGAAAAGGGTTTGGCTTCTGAAAAACCATGCCCACGCGGGCGCGCAATAAAACAGGATCCATTTCTTTGGAATAGACGTCCTGCCCTTCCAGAAGTATCTCGCCTGTTACCCGCGCCACCTCGATAGTGTCATTCATGCGGTTCAGGCAACGCAGAAACGTAGATTTACCGCAACCGGAAGGACCGATGAGTGCCACAATCTCATTGCGACGGAAGTTCATCGTGATGTGTCGTAGTGCATGGTTGTCGCCATAGTGCACATTAACGTCATCAGCAGACAACGCGATATCGCCGTCCACAACGGGCTCACCCACCGTCTGCTGGCGCTGCTCGTCACGTTCCTGAACCTTCATACGCTTTTCTTTTTCTTTACTCACATCGTTACCTAAATCTGAAATCTGTGAAGCCTGGTTATCTTCCCGGTGCTCTCTCACTGTCTCCACTCCTACCAACGCCGCTCGTAGCGCTGGCGTAGCCATACGGCCAAGCCATTCATAACCAATAAGAAGAATAACAACACAATAATTGCGGCTGCGGTACGCTCCACAAAAGCGCGTTCCGGACTGTCCGCCCATAGATAAATTTGCACCGGCAAAGCGGTCGACGGATCAAACGGCGTTCCCGGCACCTCTACAATAAATGCCACCATGCCAATCATCAGCAATGGAGCCGTCTCGCCAAGAGCGCGGGCCATACCGATAATCGCACCGGTCATCAGTCCGGGCATTGCCAGCGGCAACACATGGTGAAACACCGTTTGCACGTCAGACGCACCCAAACCCAATGCCGCTTCACGTATTGATGGTGGCACAGCCCTAATCGCGCTGCGACCCGCGATAATAATAACCGGCAATGTCATCAGCGCGAGCACCAGGCCGCCTACTAAAGGTGCGGAACGCGGCAGATTCATAAAGTTAATGAATACCGACAGGCCCAGTAGGCCATAAATAATGGACGGTACCGCTGCCAGGTTGTTGATATTCACTTCGAGCAGATCGATCCAGCGATTACGCGGCGCAAACTCTTCAAGATAAATGGCGGCCGCAACACCTAACGGGAATGCAATCACCAACGTAACAAACAACATGAAAAACGAACCCTTCATAGCACCCAATATGCCGGCCATTTCGGGGTCTCGCGAATCGCCTGATGTGAAGAAGGTCTTATTAAACTTTCCTTCCAAACGCCCCTGCTCTGCAAGACGGTCTATCCAGACGATCTGATTGTCTTTAACCCGGCGCCTACTTTCTTCAACATCCCGGTCAATTTTGCCTTTATAAAACATGTCGACTTCATCATCAGCGGGCAGCCACAACTCGAGTGTTTGCCCCATCAAACGAGGGTTATCTTCAAGCATTGCCTGCAGTTCAAAAGGCGCACCGCTACTGACCATCTGCCGCAGAGCCTTCTTGTCACGCCGACCACTGACATCCGGAAAAATCTCGCTGAGACTCGCCTTAATCAACTTGGTGTAATTGGCTTTTTCCCATACGGCGGGATCATTGGTCCGCTTCGGGTCAATAACCTCGGGGTCAAAATGAACCGACAACTTAACGTGGGTCTGAAAAAACGCTGACGCACCGTCAGTGATAATCGTGGCAAAGAAGTAAGCAAGAAACAGCATCCCGATGAGCACACCAAAAATACCGTAAGCCTGAAAACGCTTTTCTGAGCTATTGCGTTTCTTTAGGCCTGCTTCGACCAGCTTCCTGGTTTCAGCGGGTGAACGACCGGAAGCACTCATCAGTCGTAATCCTCGCGATATCGGCGCACTACCTGCAATGCGATCACATTCAATACCAAAGTCACCAGCAGCAGCGTCAGTCCGAGGCCAAAGGCCGCCAAAGTTTTGGCGCTGTCGAATTCCTGATCGCCCACCAATAAGGTCACGATCTGCACAGTCACCGTAGTCACCGCTTCAAGTGGGTTAACTGTCAGCTTTGCTGACAAGCCTGCAGCCATCACCACAATCATGGTCTCGCCAATTGCACGGGATACGGCCAATAGCATCGCGCTAACGATACCGGGCAGCGCCGCCGGCAGAATGACCCTCTTAATGGTTTCAGATTTGGTAGCACCCAAACCAAAAGAGCCGTCGCGCAATGACTGCGGGACTGAATTAATAACGTCATCTGACAGAGACGAGACAAAAGGAATGATCATCACCCCCATAACCAAGCCAGCTGTCAACGCACTCTCTGATGCAACCTCAAGGCCTACAAACTCACCTAACTCACGCACCATTGGCGCCACAGTAATTGCCGCAAAATAGCCGTATACAACGGTTGGAATACCTGCAAGCACTTCAAGAATCGGCTTTGCTGTTTTACGCACTTTCTTTGTCGCGTATTCCGCCAGATAAATAGCAACCAACAGCCCGATAGGAGCGGCGACACACATGGCAATAAATGAAATCAGCAACGTACCGGCAAACAGTGGCACAGCACCGAATGCTCCGGAGGACCCCACTTGATCAGCACGAATCGCTGTCTGCGGACTCCATGTCAGGCCAAACAAAAAGTCCGTAACAGGCACTTTTTCAAAAAACCGAATCGCTTCAAACAACACCGATGCCACGATACCAATGGTGGTCAACACAGCCACACTGGATGCAAGAACCAGAGCGATTCGCACCATCGATTCAACATTATTGCGCGCCCGCTGCTTAGGTGTAATGCGCAGGAAAGCGAACACAAAACCCGCCAGAGCCACAACCAGACACAATGCGGACAATATCCACATTGAACTGTTTCGCAGGCTCAGGTAACCATCAACAGCAGCAATAATCTCGGGCTTAGGGTCAGCACTGGCGATATTGCCGGCAGCGAGGTTCCGGATGTCATTAACCACCAGATTCATCTCTGAAGCCGGAACAGTCTGATAAGCAAGCGGCAAGTCTGAAACGACAGATGAAATAATGAACTGGTCAGCAAACGACAACCAGGCCACCAGCAAGATAAATGCAGGCAGAAAGCTCCAGATGGCAGCGTAGTAACCGTAGTACCCCGGCAACGAATGCAGGCTGCGAATCTCACGCACGCCACCAGCTACATTGACAGCACGTTGGCGGCCCATGAAGAAGCTGGCTAAAGCTATGCCAAAAAGCACAAGGATGATGGTTGAAAGACGCATATTCAGTTCAATGACACTTCACAAACAAACACTCAATTAAAGCAGAAAAGCGGCGATCCACCCGGACCGCCGCAATTGTAATGAATCTGCCCTTTCGGGAAAACATCTTTGCAGTGTTCCTCTCTACAGAGACAAGTTCTTCAGATTAGTAACGGCATCGAGTACTTCTTCATACTCGTCTTCAGGCAAAGGAATCAGCCCTTTATCAGAAAGGTAACCGTCTTCGCCCATAGCCCGCTCGCTGGTGAATTCCGCGAGGTATTCTTTGATACCCGGGATCTTGCCGACGTGCGCTTTCTTGACGTAGAAATACAGTGGGCGAGACACAGGATAATCACCGGCGGCGATACCCTCAAAGGTCGGTTCAACACCATTGATTACAGAGCCCTGAACAACATCAGAGTTCTGATCCAGGAAACTGAAACCGAATATACCCAAAGCTGTCGGATTCACCTGAAGCTTCTGCACAATCAGGTTGTCATTCTCACCAGCCTCGATGAAGAGACCATCTTCGCGAACGCTGCGACAAATCGACTTGTACAGTTTCTTGTCCTGCTTCTTAATAGCCTTGATCCAAGCAAACTGCTTACAGCCACCTTCCATGGCTAGCTCAACAAATGCATCGCGGGTACCTGAGGTTGGCGGCGGACCCAGTACTTCAATCTTCGCGTCAGGCAGATCAGGATTCACATCGCTCCACTTCTGGTAGGGGTTAGGCACCAGAGTTTCTGAGCCATTCGGGTCAGGCACTTCACGAGCTAAAGCGAGGAAAATGTCTTTCAGTGTCAAACTCACCTGATCGGCATTAGAAGAGTTGGCCAGAACAATACCGTCGTAACCCACCTTCACTTCAATAATTTCTGCAATACCGTTGCCGGCACAGAGCTCTACTTCAGAAGCCTTAATACGGCGGGAAGCATTGGTAATGTCCGGAGTCTCAACACCGACACCGTTACAAAACAGTTTTAAGCCACCACCAGAACCGGTCGACTCGACCTTAGGGGTCTTGAAATCACTGGTGCGACCAAAGTTTTCAGCCACTACTGTGGCAAAAGGATAAACCGTAGAAGAACCTACAATACTGATGTAATCACGGCTGGTTTGTGCCAGTGCATTGCCTGCCAAAAAGACAGATCCTGCTGCGATAACAGCTAAACGAATTGAAAAAGAGGGAATCATTTTTATTGCTACTCCTTAGTGCCAGAACATGACTCTTCTTAACTAAGAAAGCAGTTTAGGGCCTGTTTATTACAGTAATGTTGCAGTTTCGACAAAACCTTAAACACTTGCCTTATAAGGCTTTCAGCCTACTCTCCCAACACCCGGTCACGTAACTCATCGGTGTGGGTGTGGCGAATATCCTTACCCTTAACCATATATATTACATACTCTGAAATATTTGTTGCATGGTCGCCTATACGCTCCAAAGACCGCGCAACCCAACTCACATCCATAAACCTCCGGATGTTGCGCGTGTCTTCCATCATATAACTGATGCATTCATGGTTAATGGCGTCATATTCTTCATCGACCAGCTTATCTTCTTCGACAACCGAGACCGCATCAACGGGATCAAGACGTGAAAAGGCATCCAACGAGTCGTGCAACATTTCCTGAACGTGCTCACCCAAAGAACGTAGCTCACGATAACTGCCGGCCGGGCGCTCTTCTGCCGCAAGCTGTGACGCCAATCTGCCAATACGCTCAGCCTCATCACCAATACGTTCGAGGTCCGTGATGGTCTTGATCACAGTAATCAGCAAACGCAAATCCGCAGCGGCCGGCGACATCGTGGCAAGAATACGGTTGCACTCCTCATCAATCGCTACTTCCATCGCGTTGATCTTGTAGTCGTTGCTGGCAACACTAAGCCCCAACGCGCTATCACCGGACACTATGGCCTCAATAGCGCTGGACACCTGATTCTCAACAGCACCACCCATTTCCATAACCATGGTCCGGAGGTTCTCGAGGTCCTCATTGAACTTACGGTAGATATGGTTTGAAAATTCGTTCATAAGTTTTCTCTTTTATGCCGGAGAGGTATCTCCGGGATCAATGACTTAACCAATCCGGCTAGCCGGAAAAACACAGCTAAAGGTACTACCTTTATCCGGCTCGCTATCAATCACCAACTCAGCTTCATGTCTCTTTAGCGCATGTTTAACGATCGCGAGACCAAGACCAGTGCCACCCTGGTCACGACTGCGACCGGCATCTACGCGATAGAAACGCTCGGTTAAACGGGGCACATCGTCAGCCGAAATCCCGACACCGGTATCCACAACCGACAACCGGCCTCCGGCCTCATCCGTTACCCAGTACACATCAATACGACCGCCGGGATCGGTATGATTCACCGCATTAATCAACAGATTGGATACGACCGACTGCAGTTCTGAATGAACGCCCAGAATAGCAGCATTACTATCCATATGGACCTCGAGCGTCTCAGGGCAATGTGGCAGCGCTTTAGCGCTCTGCTTAGCCGCTGCAATCAAAACGCTTACATCGACCTTCTCGTCACGTGAACTCACCTCCGACGATTCAAGAGCCGACAAATGCAATAAGTCCTCAAGCAACGTACGCATTCTGGATGACTGCGTTTGCATCTCTTTCAAAGGCATCCGCAATAAGTCATCGATACTTTCCTCTTCTATCAAAGCATCCAGATAACCGGTGATAACGGTGAGCGGTGTGCGCAATTCATGCGATGCATTCGCCAAAAAGTCGCGACGCATAATTTCCAGCTGTTTGCTGCGCGTAATATCCTGCAAAAACAGCAGTCGCTGATCCGGGCCATACGGAATGATCCGGCAACTCACCCAGATATCACCAGTTGGCGGCAATGCAAATTCAACCGGATCATCAAAGTCTTCGGTACGCAGGTAATCGAGAAACTGCGGCACACGAATAAGGTTCTCGAGGCGTTGCCCACGATCCACACGCTTCTTCAAACCCAGTAACTCTCTGGCGGCACGGTTGAAATAAACCAACTCGTTATCGCTGTCCAGAATAATGCCGGCGTCAGGGAACGCTGATGCCGACAGACGAAATTCTTTGAGTACTGCCCGCAGTCGCTTACCCCGGCGGCGGGACCTGCGGCGATAGAAGCTGACACGGGCAAAGATGTCTGGCCATATACCCAAGCCTGTAGGAAAGTCCTCTATATCATTGGTTCTCAGCCAATGCTCAAGGCGGTACAGGTGGTACATATGCCACGCGAGAATCGCCATTGCTGCGACGAATAGCCCGCCTGCGATGGAATCGTACAACCAGCCAATGAACGCGCCGACCGCAAGCACTATTGCCATACGGGAATTAGTGACGGACCAGGTATTAGGCATTATTCTCAGCCCCGGCCTCTTCTGCAGAGAACCGGTAGCCGGCACCACGCACAGTTTGAATATAAGCATCGGCACCACAGCCGGACAACGCTTTCCTTAATCGTTGTATATGCACATCAACCGTTCTCTCTTCGACATACACATTCTGTCCCCAAACGTAATCCAATAGCTGCGTACGACTGAACACCCTGTCTTCATGCGTCATCAGGTACTTCAGCAAGCGGTACTCAGTTGGGCCAACCTGTATTTCTTCACCCGCACCAAAAACCCTGTGACTTTCCGGCTTCAGTTCCAACTTCCCTGCAACAACAGACTCATCGGCAACCCCCGCCGAGCGTCGCAACACCGCATTAACACGGGAGATCAATTCGCGACCGGAAAACGGCTTAGTGATGTAATCATCGGCACCACTATCCAGCCCCTGCACCTTGTCTCTTTCTTCAGCGCGAGCCGTCAGCATAATAATGGGAATGTTTTTATGAGCCTCGTCACGACGCAACAGGCGGGTCAATTCGAGACCGCTTAAATCGGGCAGCATCCAGTCAACAAGCACCAGGTCGGGTCGTTCATCGGCAATACTCTCGCGAGCAGAGCCACAATCACCTACCTCGGAGACTTCAAAACCCGCGCGCGAAAGATTGAAAGCGATCATCTGCCGTATAGGCACTTCGTCTTCAACAACCAGTACTTTTTGTCCGGACATAGCAATATCTATCGTATTAACATTGCGCGAATTTAAACAGCACTATATTACAGTTTCATTACAAGCCGGAACTCTTAGCAAATAAATAACTTAGCGGCCCCCTGACATAAAAAAACCGGCCGCTGCAGAACAGTCGGCCGGCTTCATTAATCAATGCCAGAAACGCTATTTCGTCGTTTCCTGCTGAAGGTAGGCAATCAGGTCGGCCCGTGCCTTCGCATCACGCACACCCATAAACACCATACGGTTGCCGGGTACCAAATCAGCCGGACGCTCGATCCAATCGCTCATCGTCTGCACATCCCAGGTAATGCCCGCATTTTTCAGCGCGTCGGAATAGGAAAAACCTTCTGCCTGAGCCGCCGCACGACCAAACATACCGAAAAGATTCGGACCAACCTTATTGATACCGCCCTCTTCCAGAGAATGGCAGGCACGACATTGCAAGAACAAGCGCGATCCTTTCTGCGAATCAGCTGCTGCAACCAGCGCCTCCATATCAGGACCCGATGCTTTTTCAACAGCGGCGGCAGTCGCTGCATCAGCACCGGCTTTGGCATCCGAAGCCACATCTTTAGCCGAGCCGGCATCACCGGATGGCTGACCACAAGCCGCAAGAAATAAGGCGGCAAGACCTGTTAAAACTAACTTATGCATTATCAAATAACTCCTGTATTAATGCTTGGCACTATCTTGTGCACCACTGCCAAAATCCGGGTCGGCAGTCAGGCGATCCGGATGACGCGCCTGAGCACGTTCTAAATAATCTGCGGGCAAGTCATTGATCGACTCGAGTTTCACGCCGGAAGCATGCCATACCAAATGCCCCGGACGGTCACCCATATTCATCCAGCGTAACCACGGCATAAATACTGTGGAGCTAAACATAGATGGCAAGCTGACAATCGACTCATCTAAGAATTTTTCGATGGGCACTGACATGGTCTGACGCTGTGCACGTGGTGGTGGCAGACCCGGCGGATAAACGGTCTGGTTGTGCATCCATAATGTATCGCGCGCAAAGCTCCACTCAAGCTGCAACGGCTTGGCAGGCATTTTATCTTTCATAGAACTGGGGCGGATACCTTCGGTCGAGTAGCTAAAGCCACGACCGCGACGACCACCCTGCACGGCATCCTGTACTTCAACAGTCTGGCCGGTTAAGGGGTTGTTCCAGGTATCAAGGAACTCATGAGTTTCAATATCGCGGAAGAAGCTGACTGTGTTACCGGTCAATTCAAACTCACCTTCAGAGATTTTCCTCATCCAGTAAATCTCAAGCCCCTCAAACTTCAGAATAGGTATTGGCTGCTCTTCACCGACCACCATATAAGCCGTGCCGTTAAACCACCATGGGCAATCCACCGGATCAAGACTAGCCGTCATACGCGCAAGCGCACGCAACTGAGCTTCAGGAGTATTAAGCGCCTGAGTAGCATCGCCGGAAACACCGGTTACCCGGGGCAAAGTCGTTACCGTTTCGGCACAACCCGCAGCCACCATCAGGCCGCCTGCACCGAACATCATTTCGCGTCTGTTGACCATGCTTACTCCTTAACTAAAAGAGCACCCGGATTCATCATGTTGTCCGGATCCAATTGAGCTTTTACCTGCAAAATGAGCGAAGCACCTTGCGCCTCACGGCCGCGCATATACGGGTAAGCCTTACCAATCTGCATATGAACTGCACCAAATTCAGTAAAGACATCCTGAATTTTTTCTTTCATTTCTTTAACCAGCGCACGGCCCTCAGGGTTCGCCTCGTACTCGGGCAACACATCAAGGTATTCCTGAGGCAGGTAACGCTTGTGATAAGCAGTGCGGTCATCCTGCCAGTAGAACACCGGCTCGAACAGGAAGCCGTGTGTACTGATAGACGTGTACATTGCGGCCTTCTCAACCTTTGCTACTTCCATGCGTGCAGCATAGTCAGCATAGAGCTCATCGAGCTTGGCGTTAAACGCATGCAACTTGGAGAACGGCAAAATACCGTGCATAGGCACCCAACGCTGCCCCTGCGGGCCAAGAATCGGATAAAGAGGAATAAACGGCATCGCCATAAGCACTGTCGGCATTGTCGCTGCAATCTCGGTGCCGTGTTGCCCCACCGCTTTTCTCAGCAATGCCAGTTTAGTAGCGGCTTCCGCCTGACTGTAACCCTCAACACTGAAATGAGCTGAGTAGTTATGGCCCTCAAGGAAGCTCTTACCGGCCAGCCCCATTTTCATCAACTGCCACAGACCGTCAAACCAATTGCGCGAAGCCTTGAACACAGCGATAGCAGCCTGCTTCATTGCCGATGCATCGGTACTACCTAACTGACCCTGCTGCAATTTAGGATCAAGACCAAAGTTATCGGCAGCAACACCCTCGCGGGCACCCGCAGCCATGCCGCTCGCCAACTGGTTGAACGTATCGAAACCGAAAGAAGCACATAAGCGATGCGTGGGGCGCTTAATCAACCGCAAGCTGATACGGGCTTTAACACCGAGTACGCCGGCATCACCACAAAACAAACCGGTGAGATCGGGACCCCACCAGCGGAAAAACGGCGTGGTGTTTTCAGTGGCATGAGAACCGGTACGCAGTACTTCACCATTGGCCAGCACCACATCCATAGAAAGAATTGAGTCGGCCGAAATACCGTAGGTGCCGGAACCAAGACTTACAGCATTCTGAGATGCCGAGCCGCCGACGGTCGCCTTAAGGCCTGAAAACGGCCCCCAGAAAGGAGTACGAAGGCCTTTTTCACCCAATGCTGCATCGAGTTCCGCCCAGGTAATGCCGGGCTCAACGGTGACGTACATATCTTCATCGTTAATCTCAACGACACGGTTCATCCGTGAGGTATCAACCAACAATGAGTCAGCACGGTCTGCCAGATAAGCATCGGTATACGACGCACCGCCACCGCGGGGCACTACCGCTAATTTGTTTTCAGCTGCAATTTTTACAATCGCCTGCAGGTCTGCAGTGCTGCCCGGCTGAACAACCGCAACAGGCATTTCCCTGAAGCTGTATACATCCATCGCATAAAACTCACGGTCTGCATCGTCAGTCAGTACGTAATCAGCACCGATTGCAGAAATAAGTTTCTCAACTACGCCATTCGCATCCATTTAAGTTACTTCCATTTCTTGATTGAGCCGGCACTGATCAAGTGCCGCGATATTTAAATTAATTATGTGATCAGGGCTGACCGAAAGATGAGCCTACAAAAGCCTGCCCGCCGGGCAAACTGAAATCACGCCATACAGAAATCTTGCCATCACGCACCCGGAAAATACCGATGATATCGAAGTGCATACTTTTGTCTTCTGAGGTACCGATAAAATGATCAATACGCTCATTCATCACCATGTCGCCAATGGCATACGAGCGACGGGTTTCCCAGCGCACTTCGACCAGATTCTTTAAAAAGCTATCCAGCGTATTAACGAATGCTTCCTTGCCGATGATGTCCGGTTGTCCTTCAAACATCTGATACACGATGTCATCGGACAAATAGTCTGTGAGCAGCTTCGCGTCACGCTTAGACCAGTCATCACAAAAGCGGTTAACCAGCTCTACGTTTGCCTTCTCAGCGTCAGTCTGCACGTTTTTCTCCAATAATTGTGGCTGCGGCTACCCTGCACCGGCACGCCTGTGGTCGTAACCCCTAAGTTTACCCGAAAGCGAGCGTTTTAAGGCAACTTGAGGGTTTTCGGCTCAACCGGACAAAGGACATCATCCGGCTGGTGCTTGGGTCGTATCCGCAGTGAGGTTATGATTCGGCACCATGAGCATCGTCAGAGAAACACTGCCCGTAGGGCCACTCCAGTGCAACTGCACTATCCTGGGAAATACGGAAACCGGCAAAGGCTATATCTTTGACCCCGGCGGTGACCCCGAGCAAATCATGGCCATAGTCGATCATTTCGGATTAAAGATTGAGGCTCTGGTCCACACCCATGCCCATCTGGATCACTTCCTGGCCGCAGGTGAAATTCGCCGCCGGACCGGTGCCAAAGTGTGCCTGCACAAAGAAGACAAGTTTCTCTGGGACAGCCTCGAACAGCAGTGTCTGCGATTCGGTGTGCCCTACACGCCCCAGCCGGACCCTGACCACTGGTTGCAACATGATGAACCGCTGAGCTGCACCGAAGGTCGTTGTATTCATACGCCCGGACATACACCCGGTTCGATGAGGTT
>Ga0209692_10002379_pt1 | contig 20924 bp, 21 predicted proteins | sample tdDd472_FD_187129 | JGI IMG/M metagenome (GOLD analysis project Ga0209692, IMG submission 187129) | Marine sediment microbial communities from the Atlantic coast under amendment with organic carbon and nitrate - tdDd47.2 (SPAdes)... | ecosystem: Environmental > Aquatic > Marine > Coastal >... | reverse complement strand
ATAGTACTTTGGGTTACAAGTAGCTATTTCTCTGCTCCAGTCGTAAGAAAGGCCAAGCTGACGTAACTGGGTGCGCATATAATCAATATTTGCGTATGTCCAAGTCGCGGGATGGCTGTCGTTTTTTTGAGCGGCATTTTCTGCTGGCAAACCGAAAGCATCCCAACCCATGGGGTGAAGGACGTTAAAACCACGCATACGCTTATATCTTGCAACCACGTCTCCAATGGAATAATTGCGAACGTGACCCATGTGAATTCTTCCAGAGGGATATGGGAACATTTCCAACACGTAGTATTTCTCTTTGGAATCGTCTTCGGTTACCTTGTAAACCTGCCCATCTTGCCATAGTGTCTGCCATTTTTTTTCAATGGTTTTGAAATCATATTTGTTAGAAATGGCATTGTCTTCGGTCATGTGCTTGCCTCAAAATACGTTTAGTAAGATAGTAAATGTTTTACGCTGTGGGAAAGCTATAATTAAGTCCCCTACAGGGTGCTTTCGTGTTTTTTTCCAAGAAAAATAATTTGTCAAAATTACATATCCCGGCTTTTTTTTTGCGTATGCCGGGGTTAGATAAATCCTTCTTGCTCATCAAAACTGCTCATGTTCTCAAACATGGTAAATTCTTTAATAAAAGTCAATCTAGCAGTACCTGTAGGTCCGTTTCGCTGTTTACCAATGATGATTTCCGCAGTTCCTATTTCTGGATTATCTTCAGCTTTATTGTATACCTCATCTCTATAGATAAAGCATATGACGTCGGCGTCCTGCTCTATAGCTCCAGACTCGCGGAGATCTGACATCATCGGCCGTTTGTCGGTTCGACTTTCAAGACCTCTATTTAACTGAGACAGTGCCATAACAGGGATAGCATGTTCTTTCGCTAGGGCCTTTAAAGATCTTGAGATATCACTGATCTCCTGAGTTCGATTCTCAGTGTTACGACCACGCATGAGCTGGAGGTAGTCAACGACAATCATTCCTATATCGTGTTTCGAGGCCAGTCTCCTAACCTTTGCACGCATTTCAAGAACCGAAATGGCGGGTGTATCGTCGATGAAGATAGGTGCTTCTGATAACATACCAACAGCCCGAGTAAGTTTAGGCCAGTCTTCACTTCGCAGTTTTCCTGTCCTGATACGCTGGGAATCAATGCGTCCAACAGAACTTAAAAGACGCATAACCAGCTGCTCTTTAGACATCTCCAGACTAAAAACAGCAACCCCCGTTTTTTCAACAAGCGCAGCATGTTGAGCGATATTCATAGCCCAGGATGTCTTGCCCATAGATGGTCTGGCTGCTACTATGATAAGATCAGAGGGCTGCAGACCAGCAGTCATTTTGTCAATTTCGTTATATCCGGTAGGAACCCCGGTAATAAATTCCTTTCTTTTATAGAGCTTCTCAACAGTTGCAAAGGCTTTGGGAACAATGGATTTTACATGGGTGAAATTCTGACTACCCTTAGACCCTGCAATATCAAAAATAGCCTGTTCAGCCTCATCAACTAATATATCGATATCATTTTGCTCTTCATAACAACGGGTAGCTATGTTGGTATTTACCGAAATGAGTTTTCGAAGAATAGACTTTTCTCGAATGATCTTAGCGTAACTTGTTACATTAGCGGTTACCGGAACAATAGATGTTAAAGATGCAAGATAGGTTGGCCCACCGGCTTGCTCAAGCTTGTTGGTATTTTTGAGCAAATTTGAAACCGTAAGTAAATCCTGTGGCTCATTTTTGTCAAAAAGATCAATCATCGCTTCGTAAATGAGGCAATGGTTGTTTTTGTAAAAATCTTGGGGAATGAGAATTTCAAGAACAGCGCCAAGTAGGTCTGCTTTAAGGAGAATCGATCCAAGGACCGCCTGTTCGGCCTCAACATTTTGCGGTGGTATTCCTGATGGAACTACTGATTTGACGTGGTCTGGTGTGTACTCGAAGTCATTCATTATAAGCTAAAGACAATATCCTGCTTGGATTAGAAGATTATTTGTACGCTTAACTATAGTGTACAAAGAAGTGTCCCGTTCAAATTGGTAATGAAACATCCGCATTTGGACAACTGTAGAACGCACTTTTGAAGAGGCGACTGTAAGAATCTCGCTTATAGCCGGTAGGATACTATTAAACAAAAACACACCATGAAGGTCAAGCCTCTAGGTGTGTTTTATTATCAAAAAAACTATAAACCAGCCATGAGAATCTGGCTGTTGTCGTACCGGCAAACGATAATTAAAATCGTCAACAGTCGGACAAAATTTTAGCTTGCTTTAAGAGGTACAACATTAACCGTAAATTCTGCACTCACGTTGAAACCAACCTTTACTTGAACTTTAGTTTCGCCGAGGGTTTTGATTGATTCGTTTAACAGCAACTGCTTTTTGTCTAATGTGACATTTACCTCTGCAAGTTTACTGCAGATGTCTGCGGTTGTAACGGAGCCAAAGAGCCTTTCATCGACTCCGGCAAGCTGCTCTATCACTATTGTCAGGCCAGTAATTTTCTTTGCAGTATCTTCTGCTTGCTTCTGATTTTTAGCACGTCTGGCTTCAATGACAGCTTTGTCCTCTTCAAGAATAGCAAGATTTTCAGCTGTTGCCTGGACTGCTTTTCCTTGAGGGAGAAGATAATTACGACCATATCCAGGCTTAACATTTACTACATCGCCTTCAAAACCGAGAGAGCTAATTGATTCTTTTAATATAAGTTCCATTTTTTTTACTCCTATAAATATAGGTCTTATAAGTCAGAACAGTGAGAAATGTATCACTCTCCCTGCTTATATAATGACTGAGGTTTATTAACTGTCTCCTGTTTGCTGCTTCAATTTGCGAAAATCAAACCAAATATCAGCCATTCCGAATACCAGTAATATTAATGTGCCAAATGACTGAAAAACAATCATAACATAAAAAAATGATCTGAGCAGTAAGGGCACATTCCATTTATTCATGAAAAAAACAGCAATTGACATCCCTTGAAAACAATAAATTATACTTAGTAAAACGAGACTGTTAATCCCAATTGTCCTAAAAGGATTGATTGGTAGCAGGGCAAGTAAACCAGTACCGATTACAATCCAAATAATTTTATCTGGCAATTGCCAGTATCGATATTTTATCCATGGCGAATGCCCACTGATTTTGAGCAACACTATATTGCCAAGAACCATTGTAAACCATGTGATAACCAGAATAAAACTACCAAGAATTGCTGGCATTATTAATGGGACAATTACCTGCATCTGGTAAAGCGTTGATTCAAGCATTGCCAATGCATCAGCAGAGATGTCATCACTTTGCCGATAATAATCTAATGCTTCGCGAATTCCCTCATCTAAAGAGCTTAACAGCTGTCCATATGCCGATACTCCCGAACCAAACGAAAGCACTGCAAGAATAACTACCCAGCCAGCTGCAAGCGCAAGTGCACTTTTAAGTCCACTCAAGGGTGGAGCATCTTTGCGTTCCGCCGAATAAAAAAGTACATATCCGGAAAACAACAGAGCAGAGGAAAAAACGAAAAGGTCGAAATTTCTTAGCAGAAGATACACTAAGAGGGAAATCACAACTGCTGTAAATAGCAGTCGCTTTCCTGTGTATCCTCCGAAGCTACCTAATATATAAAAGGCAACCAAGGGCAAAAATAAATGCAACCAGCCAAAAAGAGACCATTGTAAACCAGGGAGAGTGATTATAAGCGAAGCAAACAGAATGGTACGAATTACTCTGCCTATATTCGGCTGTTGATTTCCCTGGTTAACCACCTTAATTCCCTGCAGATAACCTAAATTATCCCTGAGATGATCCCGCATAAGGTAAAAAGGCAATCTGCCTGGCCTGCTTGATAGCCTCACACAGTTGTCGCTGGTGGGTAGCACAGGTACCAACAATTCGCCGAGGTATGATTTTACCCCTTTCAGAAACAAAACTTCTCAGGGTTTTTACATCTTTATAGTTGATGACAAGGTCTTTTTCCCCACAGAAACGACAAGATTTTCTACGAGTAAATAATTTTTTTTGTGGTCTTTGAGCCATATTAGTAACCTCCTGGGTCTAAAACAAGTGAATCTCCTGAGTTAGAACTACTCAGTTTCTTCTGTAGTCTTTGGTTTTTCAGCGTCAGCAGAGTCGGATTCTTCAGTTTCCTCACTTTCGAGCAGAGCATTTGCTTTAGCGGCGATTACAGCCAGCGCTTCTTGAATGCCTTCCTCAGTAATGGAAGCTGCAGTCTTGATGGTCATATATTTTAATACGGAGTCATCAATTCTGAATTTTCGTTCGATTTCTGTAACAGCTGCAGGAGTACCGGCGTAGTCACAATAAACATAGTAGCCAAGGCTCTCTTTTTTGATAAGATAGGCCAGTTTTTTCATGCCCCATTTATCAAGCTCAATAATTGTTCCCTTTTCATCGAGAATGATTTTACTGGTGCTTTCTACGACTCTGTGGATCTCATCTTCTCCAGCATTGGGACGGAGTATAAAGATCGTTTCATACCTGCGCATGCGTTCCTCCTCGTGGACGTATGTTTTTCACGGCTATTCTAATACCGCAATTTTCGGCCCTCACCCATTTTAATTGGGGCTGAGAGCAAGAAGGGCATAGTAACTTACTGAAACTATGCGGTTACTGAGAGTTAGATCACAATAGTTAGGATCTGATTTGCCTATCAGTAAAAAACTGACTATAATACATAAGTGGACAGATGGTGTCAAACGGTATTTTTTTTCTTTTCTTCTGCTTTGATAGCTTCCCACTGGATCGCCAGTTGTTCTTCATTCTCGTAGGCTTGGCCAGCAAAAACATGGGGGTGACGGCGAATAAGTTTTTCGTTGACGGTACGAATGACGTCGGAGAGGTTAAAATCTTCGAGATCACTGTGTATCTCAGAAATCATAACTATAAGATAGAGAAGGTCACCTAGCTCTTCGCAAGTATTTACCCCGTCATCGTTTGTTATAGCGACTGCAAGTTCCTCGCATTCTGACCTTAAATGCTTGATTAGAGAAGGTGGGGATTGCCGTTTGTCCCATGGGCAGCCATCCTCTCCTCGAAGGGTTTGTATGGTGGAAACGAGCTGGAGTAATTCTTGGTTATGATTTGTCATTTGTCTAGATAATGTTAGGTTAAAAAGGGCGATTTGGTTTGCAGAAAAAATGACGAAGAGAGCGGAAATTCAATAACATTATTCAGTTTTACTAGAAAAAAAGAGTTGACATTCTGCTCCCTGGGAACTACTTAGCTTTGCTGGAAGGTGTTGTCAGGTTTTTGTGCAATTGTTGTACAGGATAACATTTTTTTACAAAATGTACATTTCCTTTAGGTATGCACATTTTTTTAAGAGGGGTAGGGGACTACTCGCTGAACGTTTAGTATCAATAAATATTGAGGTATTTTTATGGAAGACGATAGAAAACAAAAAATGCTGCTTGAAAAGCATAAAGATATTGCCAGAATAGATCAGGAATCTAAAAGGACCCATGGCTGGTATGTCAGAGTAAGGTTCTTGGGAAGGACACACTCAAAGTTCTTTTCAGATAGAAAATGTGGAGGAAGATATTCCAGTCTGCTTTCTGCAATTTCCTGGCGTGACAAAACAGAGAAGAAGCTTGGCAAAGTCCGAACTAATAAGCATATGGTCACCGTCAGTAACTCCGGCACAGGCGTCGTTGGTGTTCGACTTAACGATAAGCTCAACAGGTATGAAGTAAGTTGGGTCACCCATCAAGGTAAACAAGGCAAAACTTCCGTTTCTATTTCAAAGCACGGAAAGAAGGCCGCTTTTTCACGAGCATGTTCAATTCGCGCCGAAAAAGAAAAAGCCCGTCTTGAGTACTCTGTTTGATGAGTTTCTCCACATAAATGCATATTCTCTAGATTCTGCGATATCTAAAATCACTCAATGCCTCTTAGAATAAAAAGAAGCATTGAGTGATGATTTTACTCGTATACCTACTGTCTGAAACCTGATTTTCTGCCTGGAAATTAATCTGAAATCAAAAAAACTCACAACGTGTGAATTGTGTTGACATTAATGGCGTATTCAGGTTAAATGTGTCGTTCTTGTAATGATACACGGTATATCCGATAAATAGAGAAGATTCACTCAAAGAGGTTCATATATGTATGCTATAGTTCGTACAGGTGGAAAACAATATCAGGTCGCATGTGGTGATCAGCTCCGGGTGGAAAAACTCGAGGGCAATGTTGGTGATCAGATAGATCTGAATGATGTACTCATGGTCGTTAACGAAGACGATGTTAAGGTAGGCCAACCCGTTCTTGAGAATGCAAAAGTTGTCGCAAAAATTGCTGAACAAGGCAAAGGGAAAAAAATCATAGTTTTCAAGAAAAAACGTCGCAAAGGGTATCGGTTAAAAAACGGTCATCGGCAAGCATATACTGCCTTGAAGATTGAAGAAATTTCCGCGTAATTATAATAGTTACATATTACGGGTACAACACCATGCCAACGGGAGATGTTCCCCGTCGGAAAAAAGGAGTAAGCAATGGCTCACAAGAAAGCAGGTGGTAGTTCAAGGAATGGTCGAGATAGTGCTGGACAGCGGAGAGGGGTGAAGCGATTCGGTGGACAGGTTGTTAAGGCCGGTAATATTTTGGTTCGTCAGCTTGGTACAGTAATACATCCCGGAACTAACGTTGGCTGTGGGCGTGATTATACGCTTTTTGCCAAGGTTGAGGGCGTTGTTACATACGAATCATTTGGTAAAAATAAAAAACGAGTCAGTATATATCCTGTAGCCTGATAAGTTTTATTGAATTTCGTTCTTGGGTGAATTGCCTGATGCAATTCGCTTTGAGAGATTGAACTCGGCCTCAATTATAAATTGACGGCCGAGTTTTTTTTTATTCAGGCTTTCGGTAATCGGAATCTTGTAGGTATAGTGATGGCATTTATTGACGAAGCAAAATTTTTCGTGAAAGCTGGTGATGGTGGAAATGGCTGTGTAAGTTTCCGTAGAGAAAAGTATGTTCCCAGAGGCGGTCCAAATGGGGGCGACGGCGGTAGAGGGGGCAGTGTTATAATTCGAGGGACGACCTCTTTGAACTCGTTAATTGACTTTCGTTATCGATCTCATTTTAAAGCTGAACGAGGAGTACATGGTAAGGGTAAAGACATGCACGGGCGATCTGGAAAAGACTGCATTATTGAAGTTCCGGTTGGTTCAGTAATAAAAGATGCAGAAAGTGGTTCTGTAATTGCTGACATCGCATTAGCAGGAGAATCTATCGTTATTGCTAAGGGTGGGGCAGGTGGTATGGGAAATCCGCACTTCGCAAGCGGGACGAATCGTACTCCGCGAATAGCAACCAATGGTGAAACTGGAGAAGAGTTTTGGTTGGCGATAGAACTCAAACTTATTGCCGATGTGGGACTTGTAGGATTACCTAATGCCGGTAAATCAACTCTTTTATCGGTGCTTTCAGCTGCAAACCCTAAAATTGCATCCTATCCGTTTACAACTTTGGAGCCGCAACTAGGAGTGATGAACCATAAATACTGCAAACCCATCATCATAGCAGACATTCCTGGGTTGGTTGAAGGTGCGCATTCCGGTGTTGGCTTAGGGCACAAATTTCTTCGTCATATTGAAAGAACACGTATGCTCCTGCACGTTATCGATGCCTCCGATGATAATGTTGAACAAAACTATGAAATCATTTCCAATGAACTTCTTTTATACAAAGAAGAACTAGCTGGCAGAATTCAGATTTTGATATTAAATAAGAAAGATCTAGTTGATGAGGTTGAGCTGAAGGCATTGGAAAACCACTTTCAGCAACTAGGACAGAATGTTATTACTATATCTGGATTAACCGGAGAAGGAATCGATCCTTTAAGGGAAAGTGTGGCAGAAACGTTGGAAGATCAAATTGATAGTCCTGGTTGATCAGGTAATACCTTAATATTATTCTTTGTGGCTGATTTAGGCCAAGAGTTGCCTATAATTCTTCTCAAGAAGATTAAGAAAAAATCTACGAGTACCTCACACTGAATGAACTCGAAAATTGAATTTGAGGACGGTTTGTACTACAGACAGACCCTCTTTAATAAAGCTAAAAGGGTTGTTGTTAAGGTCGGTAGCGCGATTCTGACCGGTGCGGAAGGGCTGAACAAGCAAGTTCTTGATAATCTAGCTAAGGAGATATCCTTTCTCCATAACAGCGGCAGAGAGGTTATTCTAGTCACCTCAGGGGCAGTCGCTGCAGGCAGACGGAAGATTCATATAAACGATGAAGTTGAACTCACAATAAAGCAAAAACAAGCTCTTGCTGCTATTGGCCAATCCAGCCTTATGCATGATTATGATGAAGCATTTGCTAGATATGGAAAAAATATAGGGCAGGTGCTGCTGACCCATTCCGATCTTGCGAATAGAAAGAGATACCTTAATGTCCGCAATACCATTCTAACACTATTCAAATATAGTGTAATTCCTGTTATTAACGAAAATGACACAGTATCTACTGAGGAATTAAAGTTCAGTGACAATGACAATCTAGGGGCCTTGGTCGCCAACCTGATAGAAGCGGATATGTTCATCTGTTTGACGGATGTTGATGCTTTGTACGACAGAAATCCTCTTATCGATCCCAATGCCCAAGCTATATATACTGTCGCTGAAGTCACTGAGGAGATTGAGGCGATGGCAGGAAACAGCAAAAGTGTTTTAGGCACCGGCGGGATGTCCAGTAAAATTAAAGCTGCAAAAATGGTTTCAGCCGGTGGGGGAAGTTCTTTCATAGGGCCTGGTCGACAAACAGATATTCTGAATCATCTCTTTTCTGGTGAAATTATCGGTACATTTTTCCTGCCACGCAAGGAAAAAATGCAGAGCCGTAAGCGCTGGATTGCCTATGTTTTAAAACCTAAAGGTAAGCTCATACTCGACCTGGGTGCCTGCAACGCAATTGCAAAAAACGGAAAAAGTCTGCTTCCCTCTGGGATTATTGAAATAGAAGGACATTTCGACGTTGGAGATCCTGTAAGGTGCGTAGATACTCATAAGAAACCAGTTGCTGTTGGCTTGACTAACTTTAGTTCAGATGATTTGCGGAAGATCAAAGGATTGCACTCTGATCAGATTCTCAGGACTCTAGGGACCAAAGACAGTGATGAGGTAATGCATCGAGATAATCTGGTCATCCTCTAGGTAGCAAGCATGAATTTGAAGAAAAAGGACGCGTTGATGACACTTGAACAGACAATTGATGAATTGGCAAAGAAGGCAAAGGTTGCTTCGGCATCCTTGATATCACTTACGACCGAGACAAAGAATCAGATTTTGTCGACCATGGCAGACCTCCTTGCTCTAAACAAACAGCATCTTCAAGCTGAAAATGTCAAGGATCTTGAGAAAGGTCAACAAAAAGGACTTTCACCGGCGATGCTCGATCGCCTTAGGTTATCTGATGAAGTTGTCGATTCCATGATCAGTGCGCTCCGTGAGCTCTGCATGCTACCGGATCCAGTAGGAAAGATTGAAAATTTTGTCAAAAGGCCTAATGGCTTACAGGTTGGAAGAATGCGTGTCCCGCTGGGGGTCATTGCTATGATCTATGAATCCCGTCCAAATGTGACAGTTGATGCTGCGGCTCTTTGTCTAAAGGCCGGTAATGCTATAATTTTGCGAGGAGGATCAGAGGCAATTCACTCTAACATTGCTCTTGCTACTATACTTCAGCAAGCGCTGCGTGAGCATAATATTGACCCCAATGCGGTGCAAATAATTCCTGTAAACGATCGGCTTGCTATTAATCATTTACTCACCCTTGAGGAAGAGATAGATCTTGTCATTCCTCGTGGAGGAGAGGGCTTGATTCGCTTTGTTTCAGAAATTTCCCGAATTCCTGTTCTCAAACACTATAAAGGGGTTTGCCATCTTTTTGTCGATAAAGATGCTGATTTAGATAAGGCCACTCCCTTAGTGATTAACTCTAAAACTCACCGACCAGGAGTATGTAATGCACTCGAAGGCCTGCTTGTACATAAAGATGTAGCCGAAAAATATTTACCAGTTATAGCAGAGGCCCTCACAGTTCTTGGAGTTGAATTACGTGGTTGTCCTACAAGTGTGAAAATTGCAAATCAGATAAAAAAAGCAACTGAAGAGGACTGGGGAACCGAGTTCCTCGACTACATACTTTGCGTCAAGGTAGTCCAGAACTTTGAAGAGGCTAAACGATATATCCAAAAGTATGGTTCACAGCATACTGAATCAATTATTACTGAGAATTACAGTACTGCCCAGAGGTTTGTTGCCGAGGTTGATGCGTCAGCAGTTATGGTAAACACATCAACACGTTTTAATGATGGTGGGCAACTCGGTCTCGGAGCAGAAATTGGAATCAGCACAACAAAACTGCATGCATATGGCCCCATGGGTCTTGAAGAATTAACTACCCGTAAATTTGTAGTTTTCGGCCAGGGGCAAATTAGACAGTGACTGTAAGAAAAATTGGGTTATTAGGCGGAACTTTTGATCCCGTTCATAACGGTCATTTGCAGTTAGCCGAGTCCGCATTGAAGGAATGCAATCTCGATAAGGTTGTATTTATTCCCTCTGCTCAGCCCCCCCATAAAGAATCTGTATCAATCACACCATTTAGGCATCGTGTGGCCATGCTTAATTTGGCTGGAAAATATTTTAATGGTTTTGAATGCAATGCAATCGAGGGTATTTTACCGAAACCTTCTTATACTATTGATACTCTTTGGGCGCTCCGCGAGTATTACCAAAGTGATTGTCAAATGTATTTTATGATTGGTGCGGATGCTTTTCTTGATATCCCGACCTGGAAATCACATCATGAACTACTAGAATCTGTTAATATCATACTTTCTCTTAGGAAAGGTTACAAAGAGACACAACTCTCCGAGTTGTTACAAAAATTAGGATATAAATCAAGCGACGGTTCTTGCTATTGCAGCAATAGTAAAAAGGATATTTACATATTAGAAAAGATCCCTGAAGGTTTTAGCTCGTCTGGAATTAGGAGAAAGATCTACCAAGGAGATGACGTTCAGCTGTTTTTACCAGAAAGCGTTATGAGCTATATCCGAAAGCATAAGCTCTATCTATCTGAAAAATGATGAAATATATCTTTTTTGGATGGTTTGAAGGTTAAAAAGTTGATTTGAAATTATTTTAATGAATTAGTTTTAAAAATGAAAACATTGCCAAATATTACAGTACTTATTGTGGATGATTCTCTAGTATTTCGAAAGTTTTTAGGGGATATTTTCGACGATTGTGAGGATATAACCATCGTTGGTGAGGCTAAAAATGGAATAGAAACTCTCGATATGGTCTTAAAAACTGAGCCTGATGTAATTTTATTGGATATGGAAATGCCCCTAATGGATGGCATGACAGCTCTTCAGCATCTCATGATCCATCGACCAACTCCAACCATAATGTTTTCAAGTTTAACGGAAAAAGGCACCGCACGATGCTTTGATACAATGAAAAATGGTGCCATTGATTTTATATGTAAAGATTTCATTTTTCAAAAAAGCAGTTTGTTGACCTACAAGAAACTTCTCGTTGATAAGGTGAGAAATGCAGCATTTTTAAAAATTAAAGAAAAAGAACCTGCCTTTACTATACCAACAAAAGTTAATAGCGGGCCTGACATTGAGCAGCGGGTTGTCTTCTGTGAAGAGTGTGGAAACCGAGTAATAATTACTGCCCAAAAAACCCAATCAATTCTCAACACAACCTGTTCACAGTGTGGCGATACTATTGATCTCAAATCATCTGCTTATTCACAATATCGCCGAAACAACTTTATTTCCGTTCTTGGTGGTGGAGAAGGTAGTTTTTTAAATTTATTGCAAATAGTCCCTCAGCTTCAAGGTGACATGGGAGGTTCTTTAATCGCTGTTATCCATCAGGAGCTTGAACATGTCAACGGCTTTGCAGAGTATCTGAATGCTATTTCTGCAATGAAAGTGATTAGGGGGAGGGACGGGATGAGTATTGAAGCTGGAAATTGTTATATTATTTCTGGCTCTGACTTTATGAGTATTAAGCCTTTCGGTGCTCAGGTTACTCTGGAGAAGGTTCCAAGAGGATCATCAATTGGTGGCCCTCTTGACATTCTCCTGGCATCTGTAGGTACAGCTTTTAAGAAAAGAGCCGCTGGCATTATACTTTCCGGCAATGAAAGTGATGGTGACAAAGGTATGTCTATACTTATTAAGAATGGTGGGATGCAGGCTATCCTAAATGAAGATCAATGCTATTATAAGAATATGGGCCGCCAGGTCGCTGAGAAATGCTCTCTTTCCAAGACAATTGCGCTGGATCATATAGTAGAGGAAATCAGAAAAATGCATTGTTACACCACAAACGATTGTATTTCCGGATAAGGTATTTTTACTTTTATTACGTTGATAAATTCGACCTTTTATTGTGTGTCAGTTCTAGAAAAGTAAATACTAAGTGAAAGGAGATGTATAAAACAATGGAGCAGAGACCTGAGGTACAATCCGTTCTTTGGGAGGAAGTTGTTCCACTGATGCAGCAGGGAGTACATAAAGAACTGGTTAAGCTGGCCTATGAAGGCTCAGGCGTCGGTGCGAGTGTTTTTCCCATCAAGGAAAATGTCTTTAAAGCGATGCGCTTGACCAATATCGAGGCAACAAAAGTTGTGATCATTGGCCAGGATCCATATTTTAACGAACATCCAGGCAAAGGACCAGAGGCACATGGTATCTGTTTTTCAGTGAAGCAGGGGATGCCTGTTCCTCCATCGTTGCGCAACATTTTGCAGGAAATAAACAATAGTATTTATTGCGGTAAAAAGGTGAGTGTCGACAGCGACCTGACCAGGTGGGCCCTCCAGGGCGTTTTATTATTAAATGCCAGTTTGACAGTGATAGCCAAACGTCCTAATTCCCATGCTAAGCTCGGCTGGCATCAGCTCACCGATAATATTATCGAAACTATCTCTAGAAGAAAACAAAATGTTGTGTTTATGCTCTGGGGGGCATTTGCTCAAAAGAAAACCGAGCTTATCAATCATCGTAAACACTTAATTTTGAATACCAGCCATCCATCGCCACTTTCTGCTCATAGAGGCTTTTTGGGCTCAGGTGTATTCGTAAAATGTAACGAGTACCTGAAAAAAAATAATCTTCAACCGATAGAATGGTGAATAGAGAGGCTATCTTTTTGTCAGATGACTCTTTATGACGGACGGTATTGTATCGGCAACTTCAGAAGCCAAAAACCCCGCTCCAAATTTTTCGTAAAGTCTATCTGCAGCTGCACCATGCAGGTAAGTTCCAGCTACAGCTGCATCCAATGGTGCCAAGCCCTGGCAAACGAGAGCTCCTATAACTCCACTTAGTACATCTCCCATTCCCCCAGCTGCCATACCAGGGTTTCCTGTAGTGTTGATAATGGTTGAGCCGTCACTTTTGGCAATTATACTCCCAGCACCTTTGAGGACGAGAACATTATCATGTAGGTCATTTTTAAAAAGATCGCAGCCTAATATTGCTGCATCTAGGCGATTGTCCTGGATCGTATCTGTTGATTTATCGAGTAACCTTGCAAGTTCTCCAGGGTGAGGCGTGAATATTCTTGGACCAGCAGGAGTTTCAAGTCTGTCGCGATGAGTTGCTAGAATATTAAGGGCATCGGCATCAAGAATTACAGGACATAGTGCATTGAGATAAATTTGCAAAACAAGTTCGGCTGTATCTGGGGCCATACCTATGCCAGGGCCAATCACAACAGCCTGTTTTGTCGTGATAATATCTGAGATTAACTCCCCGTCAGAAATTGATAAGCAATTAAAACTATTGGGCAGGGAGATAGTCATGGCTTCTATTAGTGTCGTTTCGAAGATGACATTAAGATCATGAGGGACACATAGGCTGACTAAACCTGCTCCTCCTCTTAAAGCACCTCTGGCAGTGAGATTTGCGGCACCAGTCATGCCTGTTGATCCAGCCAATATGAGGAGATGGCCATGACTGCCTTTGTGGGAGGCTTTCTCTCGCAGCAATGCTTTAGCCAACAGAGCAAAGGTATCAGCTGTGGCTAATTCAGTTGTTATACCGGCACGATGAATAGCTTCTGGTGGGATGCCGATGTCAATAATTGCTAACTTCCCTGTCCAGGAATTGCTTCCATGGATGAAATGACCAGGTTTAGCGCAACAGTATGTAGCCGTATAGTCTGCTCGTACACAGGTTCCCAATACTTTGCCGGTATCAGAGTCCATACCTGAGGGCGTGTCTACTGAAACAATAGGAGAGTGATGTCCAAAACCTGATTTATTGATAAGGTTAATGGTATTGGCGAAATGACCACCAACCTCTCTGCAGAGACCAATACCAAAAATAGCATCAATTAATACATAGCAGGGCAATCCCCTGGATTCAAAATGTTTAAAAAGAACAGGAATGGTTTCGACTCTCGCAGAGTTATCGATTACATGAAATGGCAGCCTGAGATTTCTGATAATCTGTAAATTGACAGCGGAGTCTCCCTTCAGGCTATCTGGATTTACGAGGAAAAAGAATACCGGCTGGCAACCTCGCTGGTGAAGGTGTCTCCCAATAACCAAGCCATCACCACCGTTATTCCCTGGGCCTACAAAGATTAGAGCGAAAGTGTCTTTACAGGACCCCAGTTCGTTCTCAATCATCTTTACTGTCCCAAGGCCGGCATTTTCCATGAGCACAATACTAGGAATCCCAAAAGTATCACTTGCTGAATTATCAAGATTTTTCATTTCCTGAGCTGTTGGCAGTTTCATAAAGTGCTCCTTTAGGCAAGGCAAGGAAATCATCCCTTAGAATTGTAATTATTGATCATTTTCTATGAGATCTTTGCAGATTATACAAGGTTTAAACCCGGCATGCCTTGCGTCATGAATATTCTTGAACTCAAGATTGTAATTTGCAAGATTGAAATACTGACACTCAGGTACATGGAATTCCATACTCTTAGTATTAGCTCTTACCCTAGTTTCAGTCTTCAGCAGAGTTTCAAATGGTTTATTAGCACAGTTTTTTTTTGATCCAGTCTTAAACCTTAGACTCACAGTTCGGTAGATGACCTTCAATGGAGCGAAAACTATAAACATTATTTTTTGACAATAGGTGGCAATCCTCATCGGAATAAGTGTCTTCTCGTTGGCAACTCTATAAATCCAGAAGATCGCAAGGATAAAGAATAGGGTGTTGGGAGTCCACATCGCAAGCCAGATTGGCAATACTCCCTTTTCAGCCAAGGCTTTGCCAAATGTAAATAAAATATAATAGAGGATAAAAATCACTAAACCCGCTTGGATGCCTATGGCTTTCTTGCCAGGCCGTGCCTGTAAGCCAAGAGGTAAACCAATGAGGCTTATCATGAGACAGCCTACAGGCAGGACGAGCCTTTTATGGAACTCTATGAGAAGATTTCGTTTTTGTTTAATGCTACCATTGGATTTTTCCGCTTCTTTAATGAGTTCTGGCATTGGCAAATCAGTACTTTTAAGGCGAGAGTGCTTTGTTGAAGGAAGCCGAAGAGGAATATTAATTTGGTATTGATCGAACTGGACGATCTGGGCATTGTCAATACCTGGTTTATGCAAACTTCCGTTTCTAAGTACAATAGAAACCATCATGTTTTCAAGACTACTGGTCATTTTACCAGTAGACGCCATGGTGACAACGGGATTATCAACACCCCGCATATCAGAAACCCACACGTCGGACCATTCTCCTGATGTTTTATCAATTTTATCTACGTACACAACCACATCTCCCAAAGCCTCTGTAAATACATGATCTTTAATGCCTTTACTGATCTTTTCTTTTAGGAGCTGGTAAGAAAGTTGCTTTATTGAAACTGCGCTGACTGGGATCAGTTTTATGGAAACGAAACTGGTCATTAACGCTATAAGAGTTGCTACAATTATCACAGGTGGCAGGATCTGGTACATACTGATTCCACTTGCTTTAAAAGCAAGAATTTCAGAATCGCTTGAGAGTCTGGCAAAACCGATGGTCACGCCCATCATGGCTGACATCGGAATTGAGTAAAGAAAGATATTTGGAAAGAGGTAGGAGAAAAGTCGAATAAAATCAGGAAAATTTATATTGAGTTCTAGAACAAAATTGAGAAAAGGGATGAGTTTTGCTAGGAAGAATACACAATTCATAATAAGAAAACTCGCAAAAAACGGTGCAAGCATTTCTGTTGCCAGATAACTATAGAGAAGCTTAGGTCTTTTGGAGTGTAGTTTCATTGTGTCATGGAGAATCAATTACAAGAAAAATTAAATACAATCTGCTTTTGTCTTTTAAATGGATATGCTGTATAAGGGATTTGTTTTATCCGGTAAGGGTGTGGGTATTGTCTTACTGTATTTATTAATCACAGCTTTTAAAATACGCTGTCTGCGTGAAGAAGGTGAATCGTGCATTTATTTGAAACAGAAGATGGGGACAAGTGGGTTTGCATTACCTGCGGAGTTGAGGAAGAGGCCATGATTAGCGAGAAAAAATGGGAATGGTGTTTCGATAAACATGATCAAACTCTTCGTTGTTCACTCTGTGGGCATCCTGATTATGATTTTGAAGATTAACAGTGTTTTGCTGGATACAAGTAGAGATAACACGAGCCGTTCACTTTAGCCAAAATCCCTTCCAGAAAGATGTTAAAATTTTGAATCAGTGATCGGTTCTTCAATCGTGACTTCAACCCAGTGTTGATCCCACCACTCTTTTGGCGTAACAAACACACCATGGACGAGCATGGAAAAATGTAAATGATCGCCTCCGGCCATGCCTGTTGTACCTGTTAAGCCAAGAACCGTCTTCTGGTCAGCCATATCGCCAGGGGTCACATTGATTTGACTGAGGTGGGAATAGAGACTGTAAACTCCCTGCCCATGATCGACTAAAACCATATTGCCGTAAATGCCAAGATAGTCAGCAAAAACGATTTTTCCAGCGTTAGCTGCTCTGACTTCAGCTCTTCTTGTCGAGGCGATATCCATACCAAGGTGCACCTGTTGATCAATGCCTTTGCCTTTATAAAAATAGGTTCTATGGTCAGCAAAGCCGGCCTTGGAACTTCCAGCCATTCGGGAAAAATGCCCTTTCCAGAGTCGTTCGGGGTGAGGAATTTTGCATAACTCTTGGATTTTTTCGTTGTTTTGGGATCGAACTGTGGAGTTGGCAAAGAGATATTTGTCGATAAACTCGCCTTGCATCTCCGGGTAATACTGTTGAAACTCAGGTATTTTTCTATCTAAGAAACCCTTACTTATGTTAATGGTATCTCGTTTTTGGTTTGCCTGTTTAAAGACAGATATAAAAGGTGCAACTGTATTATTTCCGGCCAAATCTGTTGCCGAAACATTCAAGGTTTCAAGTTTATCAGTATCATAAGGAAGACCAAAAAAAGAAATATAGATATCGTCTCGTCCATCTCCTATCAGAAATCCTGGATTGAACCGACCATTCATGGAAACTCCATGGTTACTATCCTTGTCAGACAGTCGATAGATCGCAATGCCGGTGCCGCCAGGCGAGATATACTTCTCACTGTGTAATAATTGTATTTTAGGAGGTATCGTATCAACGATTACTTCTTTTGTTGCAACAGCTTTATTTCCAGTAAACCAGTCCCGCATTGAAAAATCCGAAGCTTCAACAGTAATGGCCATGGGACCATCATTAAAACCTTCTTTTTGTACATCAAAGGTTACAGTGCGAGTATCTTCTAGAGGACCAACTGCGCCCGTATAAGTTGTTCTCGGATAGGCGACGGAATGCAGCATTTTTCGCACATCCCCCTGAACTCCCCATACAAAAATGGTGTGAATACCACTTTTCGCATCGGTGACAGAGTAAGTAATGGTGCCTTTCTTACCTATAAAAGCATTGGTTTCTTGAAGGCTTATAATCGGTTTTTCTCCTTCGAAAAAAAGAACGAAAATTGCTCCTCCAGCGATTAACAAAAGAAAAAAGAAACTGGTAAATAAAAAACGAGAGCCTTTGGATTTCTGTCTATTACGAAATGCCATTTTAATATACTTTCCTTATATGAATTTTACTGTGAGGAGGAGGTGTTTGTATACCTATCTCTGCCATATAATTTCATATTTCTCTATATGAAGCTCCTTCGAGGGAGCGACGATTATTCTCTTGCCGATTTCTTTTTCTACATGTGTTTTAGTAAGTTCTTCTTCATTGTTAAGCAAGTCTGCAATTCTTGGATGAACCTGCAGAGTGATATTCCCACCCTTATGTTTTTTAGAATTTCTGTTGATTTTTCGAAAGATGTCATAGCAAATTGTACGACGGGATTTGATCATCCCTTCACCGGCACAGTAGTGACACGGCTCACACATCAACTGGTGCAAATTTTCACTGTTACGTTTTCTCGTCATCTGCACAAGGCCGAATTCAGAAAGTTTTAATATATTGTTTCTGCTTTTGTCTTTTTTTACTGCTTCTTTAAATGTCGTATATAATTGTTCCCGGTGGATATCGTCTTCCATGTCGATAAAGTCAATGATTATTATTCCACCTATGTTTCTTAATCGCAGCTGGTAAGCTATTTCTACAGCAGCTTCCATGTTGGTTTTGAAAATTGTATCGTTGAGGTCATTCTTTCCGACATACCTTCCTGTGTTAACGTCAATTACAGATAGAGCTTCAGTGCTCTCAATTATGATATACCCACCGGATCTGAGCCATACTTTCTTTTCAATGGCCCGTGAGATCTCCACTTCGATGTTGTAAAATTCAAAAATAGGGGTGTGGTCTTGATAAAGTGAAATTTTTTCAGCTAATTGTGGAGCAAACGTTTTTACATGGCCGAGAATTTTTTCGTGGGCTATGGGGTCGTCGATGATAAGGCTATCGACATCCATTGTGAAAAAGTCTCTGATAGAACGTAAAGTTATGTCAAGATCTCTATGTACAAGGGAACGGGTTTCAATACTGTCTGCCTTATCAACGATGTCATCCCAGAGCAGCATGAGAAATTCCATATCTGCTTCAAGTTCTTCTCTTGTTGCATGTTCAGCTACAGTACGAACGATAAAACCAGTTCCCTGAGGTCTGATCTCTTCAATAAGACTCTTAAGCCTGTTCCTGACATCTTCATCCTCAATTTTCCTTGAAACACCAATGTGGTCGGTTTGTGGAATAAACACAAGATTGCGGCAGGGAAGTGTTATATGACAGGTTAATCTCGCACCTTTTGTCCCAATGGGATCTTTGCTGACCTGAACAAGGAGGTCTTGCCCTTCATTAAGGATGTCTTCTATGTGCAGACCGTGGGATCGAACATGTGTGTTTGCACAATCTGTGATACAGGGATTATATTCTGAGGATTCTGCTGAAGCGACACAAACATCGTCCACATAGAGAAAGCCGGTACGCTCAATGCCAATATCTACGAAGGCAGCCTGCATCCCAGGGAGAACACGGACGACTTTGCCTTTGTATACGTTCCCCATGAGACCCTTGTCTGTCGGCCTTTGCATGTGGAATTCGCTGAGATTCCCATCTTCCACAAGCGCAAGGCGTACCTCGTAGCTTGTAGCGTTAATTAATATTTCAGTGGTCATTCTAGAACCGTTTAAATCAAAAATTGAAACTTCCGTAATGGAAGGAGTATATTTTTAAAAATGTTGTAGTATACAGTATAGAACAGCAACATTGCCATATGTAATAAATTTTTTATCTATATGCTCAAATGATCCAAAGTGATGAATAGATGTCCGGTATCAGTAATTATTCCAACTTACAATCGGGCCTTTCTGCTTGATCGCGCGATTGACTCCGTCCTTCGTCAGACCGTTCAGTGTTCGGAACTCATTATTGTTGATGACGGTTCAACGGACCACACCCATGAAATATTAAGAGACTTATTGACTTCAGCAGGAGTTTCTTGTCGTGTGTATTCCCAGGAAAACGCAGGTCCGGCTGCCGCTCGTAATCTGGGTGTACGTAAATCAGAGTTTCCGTACGTTGCCTTTCTCGATTCAGATGATCACTGGCATAAGAAAAAGCTCGAAAAACAATATCAATATCTAGCCAGTAAGCCTGAGTATCATATCAGTCATACTCGGGAAAAATGGTTGAGAAGAGGCCTGCATCTGAATCAGAAAAAGAAACATATCCCTAGAGATGGTGATATCTTCGATCACTGTCTTCAGCTCTGCGCTGTCGGTATGTCTACAGTTATGATGAAAAAAGATCTGTTTGATGAGGTGGGGGGATTTGATGAAGGTTTGCGATGTTGTGAAGATTATGATCTATGGTTACGGGTAAGTTGCAGAAAACCCTTTCTACTGGTCGACAAAGCATTAACTATCAAGGAGGGAGGGCGTGAAGATCAAGTATCTTCAAAGTACCGCCTGGGAATGGACGAGATGCGCATATACAGTCTCAGAAAGTTGATCGATGCAGATATCTTGGATAGTCAAAGGCATTTCTTGGCTCTCAAGGAGTTCATAAAAAAGATTACTATCTTTGGCAATGGTTGCTTAAAACATGACAAAAAGGTCCTCGGAGAATCATACCTTAAACTCATACCTGCCTACGAGCAGATGGCTATCGAAAAATTTCCTGTTCTCAGGGAGCGTTTTGATGCATAATTTCACTTGGAAGGATCCATCGCATTATGTAAATAAAATTTATGTCGCAAATCTCACCGCCGGTAAGCGACAACTAAATCTCTGCAACAATAGAGGAGTATTTTAAAAACTTGCCCTGGAACGCGTGAAGACCAAGTGCTACGATTATCAGGTACTCAATACCGGAACAAATTATCCAATTGATGGTGTTGGCTCACAGGGTTGTTCCCCTAGACGCGATCGCCTGGATATTTCTTGGCGCTTTACGTTTTTTTCCTAGCC
>Ga0209692_10002375_pt1 | contig 20976 bp, 14 predicted proteins | sample tdDd472_FD_187129 | JGI IMG/M metagenome (GOLD analysis project Ga0209692, IMG submission 187129) | Marine sediment microbial communities from the Atlantic coast under amendment with organic carbon and nitrate - tdDd47.2 (SPAdes)... | ecosystem: Environmental > Aquatic > Marine > Coastal >... | reverse complement strand
CGCCCATCAGCGCCGGTTCGCCCGGCGAACGCGCGCCGCCGTCGCCGCCGGCGCCGCCGAAGCAGCCGCCCGATGCGCCCGCTTGTCCCGGCACCGTGCTGGAGCTGGGCACGCTCGTCAGCGACGCGCCGTTGTTCTCGAGCACGCCCTGCACGGCGACGCGCCCCGCGACCGTGATCCTCGGCGGCGTCGTGCCCACGAGGCGCACGCGCGCCGAGCTCGGCACGACCATCGACGCGAAGAAGAAGCGGCCGTCCGTGACGACCTCGTCCGCGCCGCTGGTCGTGTCGGCCGCGGGCACGGTCGTGTCGTCGCAGTCGAGCAGGTAGATGGTCCTGCCGTCGGCGTCGACTTCGCCCGTGTCGGTGCAGAGGCCGAGGTCGAAGTCGCCGTGGCGGCCGTCGCCGCCGATGCGCGCGAACGTGACCACGCCGCCGCTCCAGTCAGCGGCCGACGCGTCGCGGTCGAGCTGCGAGTCGTCGGCGAAGTCCTCGACGATCGTCGTCAGCGGCGCCGTCGGGCAGCCGATCGTCCAGTCGATGCCGTTGCTGGTCACGAGGCCGGCCGGGTTGGCCGCCGGCGCGAACGCGAACGCCTGGAAGAAGACGTGCGTGCCGATCAGCAGCGGCTCAAGAGTGACCTGAACTATAACAAGAAAGAAATGGAGCGGTACGAGGCTCTGGTTAAGAACCAGAACGCAGCCCAGTCCACTCTGGATAACAATGTCCGCGCCCATCAGGCAGCCCTGCAACAACTCCGCGGAAAGCAGATCAAGGAACGTGTGCTCATGGAGCGCATGAAGCGGTTCTCTCTGCTCGGTCCTGCTGGCTGGAAGGTTGTCACTCGCTACATCGAGCCCGGCGAATGGATAACAATGGGTGAAAAAGTGGCTGAGCTCGGTCGCTACGACGTCCTGCTTGTGCCGTTTGCCCTGACCAGCGCGGAATATCGCGCCCTCAAGGACCTCGGCGATACCGTGGACCTCAAGCTCACCGATTTGAACAAAATCATCAAGGCCAAGGTTGTTCGTGTCTCTCCCGGATTCGACCCCCAGACGCGCAAGATCAACGTGGATCTTGAAATCGCTGAGGGCGACTTTGAATTTCGTGGCGGTATTCGCACAGAACTGATCATTGGCCTGCCTGACCCCGGCGGTGCGGTCATCGTGCCCAAGTCCGCTCTGGTCAAGGCGTACGAAGAGTATTTCCTCATGAGCAAGGACGGCAAGCGCGTTCGCGTGGTGTTGCTGGGCAGTGCCGACGACGGAATGCGTCGAGTTACCAGTCCTGACGTTCGCCCCGGCGACAGTTTTCTGTTGAATCCGTAGTCTTCAATCTCGTTTGATTTTACAGCTTAAGGAGCTGATATAATGTCCATTGTTAAAAAGGACACTCCCGTACAAAGTCTCATCAGCATGACTTTGAGCCAGAAGGTCTTTGTCAATCTGATCTTCATATTGCTTATGGTCGTCGGCACATTCTGTGTCTTTGACCTGCCTGTCGAGCGATATCCTGATGTGCGCATGGGCAAGGTGATCATCAACGGTTTCCTGCCCGGCGCAAGCCCGGAAGAGGTTGAGACACTGGTGACGCGCAAGATCGAGGATTCACTTGAAGATCTCGAGAATGTGGAATTCATTCGTTCTCGCTCCTTCAGGCAGCGTGCCTCTGTCATGGTCAAGTTTGTTGATGATACTGACTACGACACTTTGTATGACGAATTGCGCTTCAAAGTGCTTTCAATACAAAATGATCTGCCTGATGAAATGGACCCGCCAAGTTTTTCTGTCATTCGCGTCAGTGAATGGCTACCGGTCATCTCAGTTAACTTGGTGGGGGATCGCTCCAACCGGGCCATGACCTTGATGGCCGAGGAGATGAAGATTCCACTCCAGCGAATACAGGGGGTCAAGGAAGTCAAGATTGACGGCGAGTACACCCGTGAATTTCACGTGTCCCTTGATCCGCAGAAGTTGATGAGGCTGGGCGTTACCTTCGATGAAGTGGGCCAAGCTCTCAAGGGAGCCAACGTTTCGGTTCCGGCTGGTGATTTTGTCAATGATTCCGGTGAATATGTTGTTGTCGTAGATGAAAAATTTCGTTCTCGCGATGCGATAGCAGCCACTGTTGTCCGTCGCGATCTGGACGGCTCCTTCGTAACTGTCGGTGATGTCCTTAGTCATGCGGGCATGAGCTATCGCGATCCGTTTGTGGTGTCGTCGGTTAATGGCGCGGATTCTGTAAGCATAAAGATCATCAAGACCCCCGCAGGCAATGCGCTGGATATCGGGGCCGATGTCGAGGAAGTGGTCGCCCAGTTCCAGCAAATGTTTGACAAGGAGGGCGTCGAGGCGGTCATGACCCAGGACCAGCGGGTCTACATCAACGAGAATATCAATACTCTCGGCTCCAATCTTTTGGTCGGTATCTTTCTGGTTTGTGGCTGTATCTGGATTGTCATGGGATTCCGGAATGCCATGCTGACCACGGTCGGTGTGCCGTTCGCCTTCCTGGTGACCATGATCATCATGTGGCTCACCAACAATTCCATCAATGAAATCACACTTTTCTCCTTTGTGCTCGTCAGTGGTATCATCGTTGATGATGCCATCGTCGTGGTGGAGAATATCTATCGCCATGTGCAGGACGGCAAACCTCTCAGAGTGGCCGTTGTCGACGGTACCAGCGAGGTCTTCCTGCCGGTGTTGGCCGCAACAACCACTACGGTGGCGGCGTTTCTGCCCATGTTGATCATGTCCGGTTCCACTGGTCAGTTCTTCGCCCAGGTTCCCAAGGCCGTTACTTTTGCAATCATCGCATCCATCATCGAGTGTCTGTTCATTCTGCCGGCGCACTTCCTGGACTGGCCCGGTGCCAAGAAGCTTGAGGCCGAGGCCCGGACCCACTCCCGGCGCGCCACTGATCCGAAGTTCATGGTTGTATTGAGAAATATCACTGATTCCGTGTTGCAACTTTCCATGCGGCACAAGTGGAAGAGTCTGGGCCTGGTCTTCGGTGCATTCGTCATGGCCATCGTCATTCTCGGCGTGTCGGTGTCTGGTGTCATGCCGCTTTTGCGTATCAAGTTCTTTCCGGACGAATACAATCTCTATTATGTCTCCATGCAGGGACCGGTGGGAACAGACGTCTATGCCTCATCCCAGAAGGCCAAGGAAGTTTCTGTTTTTATTAATAATCTCGGGCCTGGAACCACTAAATCCTGCTCGGCTCTCGGTGGCATGGAAATCAACGAGGACTACGAGAACGTCTTTGGTTCCAACCGGGCCATCATCACTGTTGAGCTGCCCGCCAAGGAAGATCAGGAATTCATAGAAAACCCCGATAACGATCCGCTGCTCCTGCTCGATATCGTTCGTGAGAAGCTCAAACCGTTTGAAGACGGTGGCTGGAGCCTGCGCGTCTGGCCTGAGAAAGGTGGTCCTCCGGCGGGCAAGGATATTAATATTCGTGTACTCGGCCCGGACCAGGAGTCGGTGCAGGACCTCAAGGATGCGGTTTACGCCTGGATCAAGACCAACAAGAAAATCTCGCCCCATCTAATCGATTTCGATGTCGATACCGGCACTGACAACCGTGTTTTCCGCTTCAGCCCGGTCCCGAGCCTGGTCTCGGAATACGGATTGACTCCGGCGCAGGTAGTTTCCCTGGCTGGCGGCATTCTGGATGGCCGGTTCGTAGGCAAGTTCCGCGCGGCAGACGAGGACATCGACCTGCGTATGAAGATCGACAGGCGATATCTTGAACAGCCTGAAGATGCGCTGGATATTCCGATACTTGAGGATGATGAGGGGCCTGTTCGCGTGGGCGATCTGGTCGAGGTCGAAACCTATCGCGAACCTGGACAGCTCAATCGCTTCCAGGGACAGCGCGCCGTGGCCCTGACGGCCAATATCCGCGCCGGGTCGCCCGTGAGCGCACCGAGTGTGGTCCATGACGTCAAGGCGTTCTACGAGAGCATCCAGGCGCAGTATCCCGGTGCGACCCTGAGTTTTGCCGGAGAATTCGAGTCCACCGGACGGTCGTTCTCTTCACTCATGTATGCGTTTTTAATAGCGATCATGATTATGTACACCATCCTGGCCTGCCAGTTCCAGTCCTATACCCAGCCTGCTGTAATCCTGTCGGCAGTGGCCTTTGCCTTGATCGGCGTGGTCTTCGGAACCTTCTTCACGCGCTCGTTGTTTACGGTAAACAGTTTCATCGCCACGGTCGGTGTTACCGGCGTTGTGGTCAACGATTCTCTGGTGCTGCTCGATTTCATAAATCGTTTATATGAATCAGGTTATACCCGCGCTGAGGCCATTCGAGAGGGTGTTCGTATCAGGTTGAGACCCATCCTGATGACTACGCTGACAACTACGTTGGGCTTGTTGCCCATGGCACTTGGTATTCCGTACTACTCGCTGGTCTGGGGAACCATGGCCACCACCTTTGTGACCGGCCTGTGTGTTGCTACCACCCTGACCCTGTTCATCATGCCCATCGAATGGGATCTGCTGATGCGCAGGGAGGAACGCAAGGAACGCAAACGCATCGAAAAACTCGGCAAACAAGAGAGCGACGCAGGGGCTTAGAGGCTCGAAAACACATAAATCACCAATCGGCTATATTCTAGAGTTTATCTAACAAATATCTAGAGTATAGCCGATTGTCCTGTTTTTATAATAGTAATTATTCTTTGTTCTGGTGAGTGAACGGTTTTGCAAGAGGTTGGAGCCGTTTTTGCCGGTTCTTTCCTGCTCTCTCTGGAATTCCTTCATAACGGGCTTAAGTAACGCGAAAAACAGGTCGATATAATCGATGTGGTTTTGAGGTGTGTTGCGACATCTGCCCATGCAGGTTACCCTGCATTCCGAAATCGGAAAATCAAAGGAGCCGGAATGGCCGCTTACCCGCCCGTGACCCTGTTGGTCCGTGATATCAATAAATCCGCTGCGTTCTACCAGAAATCCCTTGGTTATGCCCTTGCCTGGGATGCCCTGCTGATAGGTCCTTATGGGCAGTCCCTCCGTCTTGTGGAGGTCAAGGATACGACATCCGGAGGCTGTGTGGTTGTGACCATTGAGGTCCCGGATGCGGCGCGGGCTGCTGATGGAATCATGAACAATGGCGGCGGCAGGGCTGAGAAATTAATGGGTGACGAACCTCTGTATTTGGGGCTGGACGGCGAAATGATAGCCTTGATCGAGCGCGGCCTGCCCGGTGCCGACAAGGTGAAGTTGGCTGTCTATGACTTCGATGGCGTCATGACCGACAATACGGTGACCGTTAGCCAGGACGGGCATGAATCCGTGTCTGCCAACCGCAGCGACGGGCTGGGCATAGGCATGATTCGCAAGCTTGGTATGGAACAGCTTATCCTGAGTACCGAGACCAATCCTGTGGTCAAGGCCCGGGCAGACAAGATCGGGCTGGAGGCCATACACGGCGTCGGGGACAAGGCGTCGGTGCTCCTTGAGCTGGTCGGGAAACGTGGAATTTCTCTCGCCGAGGTCCTGTATGTAGGCAATGACACCAACGATTCAGATGCCATGGCCCTGGTTGGTTTCAAGGTTGCTCCCGCAGATGCGCATCCGTCCATTCTGGCCCTTGCCGACTATATAACCGATGCTCCTGGTGGGCGTGGGGTTATTCGTGAGTTGGCCGATGTGCTGATAGCTGCGAAAATGCGGATGTCCTGATGGATGGGCAGTATGACGGTAGGCGCGCCTGAGAGGGCTTTGAAGCGCTTTTGCCTGGATTTGCTGACAATGGTCATGTTTTAAGTAATAGCGTGCCTTGTCTGGACTTTTCCCGAGGTTTCGGCATAAACCTAAATGGTGTTCCCGGTTTGGGGTCACGGTCATAGTTTGGAGAGGTTATGCCTGAGACATCGTTTGAGAATATTTGTATTTTTCACATCCTGGACGGGCTCCGTGATGGATTGTCGCATTATTCGCAGCCCAGCCGGGCCGCTCTCATCTATGCGGAACACCCAGATTCTCCGCCCCGCATCTGCGACCCGCAGGATCTTTTGAGTGGGCACGAACCCAAGCTTCGGGATTTTTATCTCTATTCCAGCAAATGGCGCAATCACGGTGAATCCAGCAAAGAGATACAGGTCGTAAATTCCCCTGATGCCAGGCCTGATCTTTCCGGACTCATTGCCTTTGGTGCCCATTCAGATTCCATGCACTATCAGATGTGGTTTACTGACCAGCACCCTGACATGTGCTCACTAGGTCCGACCCGGCGCTGGCTGGAGTTCGCGGCAGGATTGCTTTCCCAGAATTTCGAGTCCCGCAATGTCATGAATCTGGAGACCGCCGGATTTGTTCTCCAGCACTGCGCCAACCACGCGGTGCGCGATTTTATCGTGGACGAACGCAGTGATCAGGGATGGCTTGATACCCAGATCAGAGTGTACCCCTTTCTGGATGCTATTCTGGCTGTTTCCGGAACCCAGGAAGAAGGAGAATGGCCCAGAGGCCGTATGGTGGTCGTCGAACCCAGTCAGATGGATAAGGTTCGGTTCATCTGCCGTTTCCCGGAGATGGAACAACCGCGACTGGCGGATTTCAAGCATGTTCGCAAGCTTTTGCAGGCTGTTGAGCAGTCTGGCCGTGTGTTGGTTTCCGATGGGGAGACAGTGCTCGGTATCGCCATTGGTTCCATGCCCGGTTCGTATCTGGCGGCCCAGTTTAGCGGAACACACGGCTTCCTGCGACTCAAGCACGATCTGATATGCAGCTTTTATGATGGCCGCTTTCACTCTTCCAACCTGCGGGCCAACCTTGTCCAGTTGGAAGAGCAGATGCTCGAAACCGACATGGATATGGAAGAGCAACACTCTCTGCTCCAGATAGTCTCGCTGATGGTCAACAGAGTCCGCGACCGCAAGCACGGCTGTACCCTTGTCATCGACACAGGTGAAGAGCAGGTGGATATTTCAGGACAGCACTTTCAGGAGCCCATTGATTTGCAGGATAGCGGCCAGCTCAAGCTTGCCTGCTCTCTGGCCAAGCTGGATGGCGCGCTGCATATCGGCCGCGACCTGAAGCTTCACGGCTTCGGCTGTCTCATGGACGGAAGCAGTGTTCCCGGCGAGAACAGGGCACGCGGTGCGCGCTTCAATTCGGCCCTCAGGTTTACGGCTGAACATGAAAACACTGTGGTGGTCGTTGTTTCCTCGGATCGGCCTGTCTCGATCATCAAGAATGGTCAGGAACTCACGGCCTTGTGCCGCTTTGATCAGATTCGCGGATTGTCCCGCCCTCCACTCCTTGCCGAATGGATAATGAGCTGATTTTAGCTTGAAGACCTTTGCGGATGGAGTGTTGAATTTCATGTCTGTCACCTGGATCACCGATCCCGTTTTCTGGATCATCGCCTTGCCTGCCCTGGCTGTTTCCGGCGTACTTATTCAAATGATCCTGAGTCTGTTCAGTTGCTGCGGAGCCTTCAAGCTTCGGGGTAAGGTGGTGCATCTCAAGTGGTGGATGATCCCTGCCATGAGCACACTCTGCAGTCTTTTGTGGACAATTGCGGTGGTGTATGCGGCATTCTGGGCGGGTTAAAAGGTCGACTTCATTTCTCTCTCAAGGTATACGAACAGTTCCCATTGACGCGCATCAGTAAACGAAAAGAGATATATGGCGATCAAGGAAAACGTTCTGGGTATCAAGGAAATTGACTGCTCGAACGGACTAAATACCGAAGATTACAATCAGATTGACCCTGGTATTCTGGATTGTTTTCCCCGCACCAAGTATCCGGTGAATCTCTTCCATTGGAAGGAGAATATCCGGGTGTTGTCGCCCGTGTATCGGGCCGGGCGCGAGATTGATCGCCACTTGCGAGCCAGGATTCGTGACCTGAGCGAAAAGGGACTGCTGTTTTTCTCCCGTAACCAGATCGATGACTACGCCGCCTGTGTTGCCTGCAACCTCGATACTGCCCTGGACGACCCCAACCTGACCTGGGATGAGAAGGCCGGAGTTTTCATCGGTGAACTGTCGCGAAGGCAGGGGGCGATGTTCCTGCATCCCATGGCCCAGGAACTCGACGACCTGCAAAAGGCCATCGAGTGTCTGTGCGCGTATCTTGTGGAGGATTCAAACCGCATGGCCAAAGTGGTCTGGGACGTTCACGGTAACATTTCCTTGGAAAACAGGCGTATCAACGCTTCACTTATCGCCCTGGCAATCTACATGGAGATTCACAAGGGGGATATCATGCTGGAAACCCTGGAAGTCGTGGCTATGGGATTTTTCCTGTACGACATAGGTATGTCCAAGGTCTCGCCCATGATGCTTGCCAAGGCCCAGCAGCTCACTCCGCCCGAGCAGCGCAGCATGCGTGAGCACCCCAAGGTCGGGCTGGAGATTCTAAATCGGCTCAACCTGACCCGGCCTGAGATAGCCGAGCCCGTCATCCAGCACCACGAGCGTATTAACGGAACTGGTTACCCCAACAAGCTCAAGGATGATCGCATTGGGCAACTGGGTCGTATCGCAGGAGTGGCCGATTCCTATTGCGCCATGATCACCGAAACCCCGCACAGCAAGGGCCTTCCGCCCATCAATGCCGCCGCCGAACTGGTCACAAATGAACGCCAATATGACCAGGTCGTTTGTCGTACCCTGGTCCGATTCCTCCAGACAGTTCAGCAGTAGACGCGCTGCCGCCTCTCTCTGTTTTTCCGCTTTCCGAATATCTTTAATGGAATTGAAACATCAGCCTAATGCGTAGTCAGCGTTATGGCTGTTATTCAGGCGGTTTGCGTTTTCGGCTTCCAAACTTTCTGAACAGGATTGGCAGCAGGGCCAGGCCGACCAGCAGGAGTGTCAGGCGTATCACGTTTGAAGGCGTGGCACTGCTTTGCTCGCTGGGATGCTCGGGCTGGTTTATAAGCTTTGCCTTGGAAAGAAGGGGTATGCGTTCGGGCCTGATGCCAAATCGGGCTAGTACTGTGGCGTCGGCAATGAGTTGCGGCGGTGTTGGCTGGGGCAACATTTCCTGCGACGGGTCTCCGCGCCTGATGCGTTTGATCAGCCCGGCTGCGCTTTGTCCCTGCGCTTCACCTGTTGCCACCATGCCTCCGAGAACTCCATCTCCGAGCCATGTGTCGGTCAGGACAAAAATTGGTGCGACGCTCTGTACGACAAGTCGTCCTACGGCTAGCTTTTCGTTAAAGGCTTTACCTGCCTTATCTTCTTTGAATCCCAGGAATAATACGGCCCCTGAGCCGGGGACGCTGGATGCCACAGCGTTGAGCTTGCCCATGTCGAGGCCCGTTTCATCGCCTGGTTCATGGCCGGGGAATATGAGCTGCGCCCTGTCCATGTATGGCTCCATGGCTGCTTCGGTCGCTTTTCTGAGAGTTTGACCTGCTGAGCTTGCATCCATGATGCCCACTACTGTTTTGGTGTTCGGGCGTACGGCAAAGATCAGATCCACAGTGTCGCGGACATCCATCTCCAGAGGAATGCCTGTGCAGTCACCACATTGGTTGAGCAGCTTCGGCCCGGGGCGCGGCATGGAGCAGAACACTACTGGTGCAGCTGAAAACAGGTCGTCGCGGTATTTGCGCATGAAGGCAAAAGCGGTCTGGCCGCTGGCGATCACGGCTTCGGGCGTTGTGTCTGTGTGAACATCGGCAAGACGTTCGTATTCGGCGTTAAAGTGGTCTTCGTCCAAAGTGCCGCTGCCGATAAATTCCTGTATGATTCGAGTCCCGTCATCCAGTCCGTCAGCCAGTCCCGTGGCGATTTTCTGCGTCCATGGTGTCGGCCCGCTCTCTGAATGAAGGATGACAATCTCACCCGCCAGGGCCGGGAGGGCAGAAAGAAGTATCAGTGCAAGAGTAAGGAGTGTGGTTGGCAACATCTATTCCGTGAAAGTGCAGACTCGGTTTCTGCCAGCATTTTTGGCTTCGTACATGGCGGCATCCGCTGCACTGAGCAGTTTGCCGGAATCCCAGCCCGTACGCCATTCGGCCACGCCGATGGAGACAGTGAATTGAATGGGCTTTTCAGCCAATCGTCCGTCGGTGCGGATGCGGAAGTCGTAGCCTTCAACGTCGGCACGAATTGCCTCGGCTTTGACCACGGCTTTGTCCAGGGACATGTTCTTCATGATGATGATCAGCTCCTCGCCTCCGTAGCGGGCCGTGAAGCCGCGGTACTGGATGGCGTGGGCATTTATGATTCTGGCCAGGGCGTGCAGGACGTCGTCGCCGGCCTGGTGCCCGTAGGTGTCGTTGACCTTCTTGAAGTGGTCCACGTCGATCATCATGAAGCACAGGGGAGCGAGGTCCTTGCGCTGGGCCAGGACCGCTTCATTGATGTAAGCGTCCATTGCCCGTCTGTTGTGTAGCTCGGTCAGCATGGGGTCGAAGTTGGCTGTGCGCTCCAGCATCTTGGCCTTGGCGTTCAGCTCTTTGGCTTCCTCCTTGAATTCTACTATCAGTTCCTGAAACATGTCCCGGACCTTGGAAACGATGAGAGAACGGTCGTTTTCGGATTGGATGACGGTCGCGGCTTGTTCCTTGAATGCGGTCAGTTTTTTGGCCTGGCGAACATTGGCTCCCTGCATGGAATCGATGATCTCGTTCATTTCGTTGAGCAGTTGTGTGCCTGATCGTTTCTCCTGAGACAGGGATTCTTCAAGCTCCAGTGCGCCGATGGTCTGCATGATGTACATGTCGAGCATGGCGATAATGGTTTCGAAATGTTTGTCCGAGAAGTCTTTCTTGGACAGCTCCGTGAAAATTTCCCGCTGAATTTCAGCCTGCTTATCTTCGGAATAAATAGATAATTTGCCGAGCAGGTTGCGCACGAAGAGGACCACGGAAAGCCAGTCCGGGTCATTTCTGATACCGAATTTTTCCAGGATTGCCGACAGCTGGTCCATGCTGCCGTTAGTCTTCTTCAATGCCATTACGCGTCCTTTTCAGGGTTGTCCGGATATGGAGAATGCTCTCCATTGCATGACAACCATAGAGTAATTTGCCCAAGCCGGTAAAGGCTATTTAGTTATTAATGGGCACTTCAATTGGGGGTTTTCAAATAAATGCTTAGATCATGTCTGCGCCGCTCAGCACCGAGACAAAACGCTTGAAGACGTTCATGTCCACGCCGTCGCGCATGTCGTGGCGGATGAGGGTCAGGGCCTCGTAAGGCTGCATGGCCTCGGCGTATGGGCGGGCCGTGGTCAGGGCGTCGTAGATGTCCGACAGGGAGATGATGCGAACCGGCATGGGGATGTTATCGCCCTTGAGGCCGGCGGGGTAGCCTGTGCCGTCCAGTTTCTCGTGGTGGAAGAGGATGCAGTTGATGGTGTTCTGGGACATGGGCAGATGGGCGCACATGGAGATGCCGTGGACCGGGTGTTCCTTGATGACCTCGCGTTCGGATTGGGTCAGGGAACCTCGTTTGTTCAGGATGCGCCTGGGTATCTTGGCCTTGCCCACGTCGTGCAGCAATGCGCCGAGGCCGCATTCGAATATCTCCTGATCAGGCATGTCATAGGTCTGGAATACGGCCACGGAAAAGATGAAGACGTGCATGCAGTGGGTGTACGTCTTGTAGTCGTGGGATATGAATGGGGCGACCGCCGACAGTGACGCATCCTCAGCCAGGAATTTGATGGAGCTTTTGACAATCTCCGAGATGCGGTTGAAGTGTTTGGCCCGGAGTGCTGTGGGTAGCTTGCGGTCAAAGACGTCCTGCATGACCACAGTGGAGGCCTCGTAAAAGACCTGGGAGCGTGTCTCGATGGGCAGTTCCTCATCCAGGAGAATCTTACCCAGGTGAAGTTCGATATATTTTTCGTACTGCGGACGTTCGGAGCCCTGAATGTAGACTTCCTTGACGTCGTTCTTGTGCAATACCTGGCGATGTTTGGCGGTGAATTTCTGGCCTGATTTGGTGTAAAGGACAAAGTCCCCTCCCTGCCAGAGGAAGACGGAAAAGTCCCCCAAGGCCTCCGGGAACAGCATTACCGGAGAGACGGGGAAATAGGATACCGGCCGAGCGGCACGAGTGTTCGTATCCATCCACGAAGCCATATAATAATAGCTCGCGGAATGCTAGTAAAATTCATGAAAAAATCTAGAGATCTGGCAGTAGTGGTCGGATAATGACCTCGGAAGTCTTCCGAGTCGTCAATTAATAAGCGGGGAATAGTCGGGCCAGGACGGTTTGGATTTCATCCAGTTCGACGGGTTTGGCGATGTAGTCGGTCATGCCACCTTCCATAAACCCTTCGCGGTCGCCGAGCATGGCGTGCGCGGTCATGGCGATGACCGGTATATCGGGGTCGAGAGATGACTCTTCTGGTGTGTTCCGGATTATACGGGTGGCCTCCATTCCGTCCATGCCGGGCATCTGGATGTCCATGAATATGGCATCAAAAGACCGTTTTTCAAGAAGCTTCAGAGCCTCTTCGCCATCACTGGCCGTTTCAACCAGGTGCCCAAGCTTGCCGAGCATTCGGGCGGCCATGAGTCTGTTGACCCTGTTGTCTTCCACCACCAGAAGCCAGAGGCCAGTCCTGGACAAAGTCGAGGAGTTCTTGTCGGTCTTGTCGGTCTTGGCATTAGTGGATTTGAATTCAAGTGTCAGTGCCAAGTGGATGACTGTACCTACGCCTTCCTTGCTTTCGATGGCAAGGTCGCCGCCCATGAGTCCGGCCAGTCGTTTGACGATACCCAGTCCAAGCCCGGTTCCCTGGTGTCGGCGCATGTATGACCCGTCAACCTGGGTGAAGGGTTCGAAGATGTGATCGACCTTGTCATCCGGTATGCCGATGCCGGTGTCTTCGATACTGAACAGGAGTCTGATCTTGCCGGTTTGATTGTTTTTGTTCAGCTGGTGAACATGGACGGTGACAGCACCATGGTCCGTGAACTTGATGGCGTTGCCCACCAGGTTGAAGAGGATTTGCTTGAGCCTGCTCTTGCCGCCGATAAGCGTCGATGGGACCTCGGCTCCGATGTTGCTGCCCAGGGTAAGTCCCTTGTTCTGCGCCTGCCCCCTGAAGGTGGAGAGAACGTCCTGCATGAGGGCTTCGGCTGAGAATGGCTCGGTAAGCACTTCCATCTTGCCCGCTTCGATCTTGGAGAAATCCAGAATGTCGTTGATGATGGAGAGCAGGCTGCGGCCCGAGAACAAGGCGGTGTTCACGTAGTCGGTCTGCTCTTCGGTCAGGTCTGTGGTCTGGGCAAGCTGGAGCATGCCGAGCACGCCGTTAAGAGGCGTCCGGATCTCATGGCTCATGTTTGCCAAAAATTCGTTTTTGGATTCGTTGGCCGCCTCGGCCAGTTCCTTGGCAACGCGGAGATCCTGTTCGTTGGCCTTGCGCTCGATGGCCAGGGCGATTTGTTCGGATACAGAGACCAGCAGGTCCACGTCCTTGACCGAATATTGGTTTGGGTTGGTATAGGATTGGACAGCCATGACGCCCACAACTTCGCCCTTGATGACGAGAGGAACACCGAGCCAGACTTCGGATTGGGTTCCGATCATGGCTTGTTCGCTAGTGTCTTTTCGTTGCATGAAATCATCGCGAACTAAGTATACGATGTCATGGGATTTGGAGTCGGGAGCCTGGGATTGAGACAACTTCTTCCTGGTGACAAGTAATGGTTTTCCGGACCGGATGACTTCAACGGAGAAGCTGGTGGTCCCCGGTTCGGTGATGTCGAAGGTGACTCCTTTGCAGTCGTCCTCTTCATCTTCGTAGTAGGTAAATTCGAGGGTTCGCCTGTCTTGATCCAGCAAGGCGATGAAAAAGTTGGCCGCGTCAATGGTGTTGTTGAGGATCGCATGAATGCGTTCGTACAGATCGTCGAGATCAGTGGTGGCACTGACTGCATTGGATATCTGGTAGAGCAGATGGGCGACGATCTCGTTGTACCTGCGTTTGGTCACGTCCACGATGGTCCAGATCACGCCCTGGTCGAGGTCGTTGATATCCACGGCCTTGGCGAACAGGTTGACCCATACAATGGTCCCGTCCGGGCGGTGGAACTGTTGCTCGATGTGGTATTCGCCCACTGTGGCCAATCCGTGCAGGCATCGCCTGCGGAAGCTGCGGTAGTGCTTGTCTGACTGGAAAAACCCTGAACCGTCACCGCCCACCAGGCTTTCCTGCGAATAGCCGAAAATTTCTGCGCCTCGTTTGTTGATGCGCAAGATGGTGTCGCCCCTGAAAAGGCCGACGCCGATGAAGGTGTTGCGCTGGATGGCTTCCACTTCATCAAGGGCTTCTTGGAGTTTGTTCTCTGCCCGTTTCCGATCCGTGATGTCCAGAAGCGACGCGATGGACTGGGAGGAGCCCGGCATGGAAACAACCTGAAGGTGGATGTGGCGAATCTTTCCAGTTTTGGAAAGAAAACGGAACTCGTAGGAATCATATGAGTCATCGGACTTAAGGCGTTTTTCTCGGGAATCAACCATGTGTTGAAGATCTTCCTCAACCACGAATTGTGTCCATGAAAGCTTGCCCTCGATCTCTTCCCGAGTATGCTCCGATAACTCAACGAACCGCTGGTTGGCTTTTGAAATGATGTTATCTTTGTCCAGGAGCACTGTTGCTGCGCCCGTGGCTTCGAACATACTTTGATATTTCTGTTTACTATCCTGGCGTGCCTTTTCGGCTGCTATACGCTGGGATATGTCACGCATGACCGCAACGAAACCGCCGGGTTTTTCGCCAGGTTTGGGGTGGATGGCCGATAGGGAAAGTTCCATGGAGATGGGGTTGCCCTTGGAGTCTGCAAAGTCCCATTCGCCGACCCAGAAGCCAGCACTTCTCATGATTGGAAGGATCGACTTGCCAAAAGTGTTGTATGATTCAGTTGACTGGTGAAGTTGCCTTGCGCTCTCTCCCACTGCGTTGCTCTTTTTCAGGCCGAACTTTGCGATGGCCGAGGTGTTCAGGTCGGTGATGTTCCGGTCCGCGTCAAAGAGCAGGATGGGATCGATCGAACTTTCGAAGATGGCCCGCAAGTGTTCGCGGTTTTCCAGTATCCGGGACTGGGCAAGGGCGGCCTCGGTGATGTCCTTGGACACTGTGGCAACATGCGTCGTCTGTCCGTTCTGGTCCATATACGGATACATGTGCACATCGTATAATCGCCTTTCCTTGTCCGGGAAAGAGAACCAGGCATTGTAGGTGACCGTTTGTCCCGTGAAGCATTCTTCCAGGTGCGGACGAATGTCATTCTCGAACACTTCCTTGCCCCAGGCATCTATTACGGTACCTTCAGTAATGGTGTCTTCCGACTTTCCGTGGACTTCAAGATAAGCTCGGTTGACTGCCTCGTATGCAAAGCCCCGATTGATCAGGGTCATCATATCCTGGGAAGCGTTGGCGATGAATTCGAATTTGCGCAACGCCTCTTCAAGGCTTTTGCGGGCCGTGACGTCTGAAAATGAGATGAATGAGGCCTTGCGGCCGTTGAATTCCATGAGCACGGCGGATGCCTGGGTCCAGAAATGGGTTCCGTCCTTGCGAACCATTTCCACATCTGCGTTTTCAAGGAAACCGTCCTTCAGAACCTGGTGGAGAAGTTGTTTGCGAACCTTGTTGCTTGCATAAACACTTCTGCTCGGTACGCCGACGGCATTTTCTGTATCAAAACCGAAATGGGCTGCGCCGCTTCGGTTGGTAAAGACGCTTTTTCCGCTTCTGAGGTCCACTATGATGATTGGCAGGGGCGAGGCTTCAAGCATCGAGCGGAACCTCTCTTCGCTCTGTCTCAGTTCCTGCTCAGCGGCCTTCTGCCTGGTGATGTCGGTCACGACACCCACGATGCCGCTCGGGTTGCCGTCAAGGTCGTTGAATATGGCTTTTCGGAACAGGACGTCGCGATTTATCCCTCCGAAACTGGTGGTAACTTCAAATTCCTGAGAGCCACCTTCGGCCAGCAGTTCGCGGTCCTTTTCTTGATAGAAATCCTGTCTGTTCGCTGGAGCGAGATCATTGATTTGTGAGCCGACGAATTTCTCTTTTGTCATACCGGTAAAATCGAGGAATGCCTTGTTGCAGCCCATGTATTTCCCGTCGAGATCCTTGTAGTATATCTGATCGGGAACGGCATCGATGGCGGTCTGAATGAATGAAAACTGATTGCGAAGTTTTTCTTCGGCACGCTGGCGTTGTTCTGTTTCCCAGTCGAGACGCTGCTGTTGCGCCTTGAGGAATTCTGCCCGCTCCATTGCCTTGAACATGGCCTGATCCAGTTCGGCCAGGACTGATTCTCCCTTGACCACATAATCCCAGGCGCCTTTGCGGATGGCCTTGATGGCGTCTTCAATTTCTTCGGTTCCGGAAATGACTATGAATGGGATTTCGGATGAAAAGTCAGCCAGTTCGTCGAGAACGGCATGACCATCTCTTTCGGGCATGTGTAGATCAATGAGTACGGCATCGGGTTTATTGCTCAAGAACAACTCAATGCCGGTGGAGCCGTCTTCGGCTTCCAGCGTCGTATATCCGCGCTTCTTCAGGTGATGAACCATCAAGGCCCTGAAGGTGGGGCTGTCGTCTATGATCAATACACGAGGCAGACTCAAAAACTATTCCTTTTTCTTGATTGTGGATGCGATACTAGAGTTTTCTTACCCTAAAATAAAGTCAGGTATAATTATTATTTTTGATATGCTCTTTATGGGGTTGCCTGCTTGTATCCCATTCGGGAACGGGTTACACATCCATGGTAACGTATTCTTATCAGGAGAAATTGATGAAGTTCCTTACCGTATTTTTTGCAGCAGTCCTTACTCTTACGAGCTTTGCCGGCCCGGTTGAAGCCAGGAAGAACCTGCTGTTTGTTGCCGATGCCGATTTTGCCCCGTATTCCATGCTCACCGAAGGGGTGCCCGCCGGTATCGATGTCGATGTCATGGCTGAAGCGGCCAAGCGAGCGGGTTATATGCTGGATATTCAGTTCAAGCCTTGGGATGAACTGATCGAGATGGTCAGGAAAGGTGAATGTGACGGTGCAATCGGTCTGTTCAGGAATCCGGAGCGGGAGAAGTTCGCCATGTTCATGGAGGCGGCTCCCATTCACTACAGCGATTATGTATTGTTCACCAAGGTGGGATCCAAGTTTTCCTTCCGCACGTATGATGACCTCCACGGAAAGACCATCGGCAGGATTGCCGGGTTCACCCTTGGAGACGAATTCGAGACCGCCGTGGCTGATGGCAAGCTCCAGATCAAGGAGTATCCGGATATTGCCGCAGCCATCAAGGGGTTGCTGCTCAATGAAATCGACGCCTATGCCGGTAACATCGACGTGACCTATTATCGTCTGAAGACCATGGGCATGACCAGTTCCATCGTTTATCTGCCCAAGAAAATAGTGGAGCAGAAACCAGCCTACATGGTTATGTCCAGGGCCTCCAAAATGGAGGACAAGGATCGTGTAGTTCAAGGCCTGGAGCGCGCTCTGGATCAAATGCGCAAGGACGGCACCTATAATAAAATAGCCCGCCATTATCTGCTTCGTTTCTAGCAGTCTTAATAGGGAATGGCCGTGATTGCGGCGGATGGATGAAAAGCAAAAAGCCCCGGCATAGGTCGGGGCTTTTTTATTCGGTGGCGTGCGGGATGGGTAGGGTGAAGACGAAGTTGCTTCCCTTGCCCTTTTCACTTTCCACCCAGATATGTCCGCCGTGATCATTGACTATATTGCGGCAGATGGGCAGTCCGAGGCCTGTTCCCCTGGGGCGGTCGTCCAGACTGGGCTGTGCCTGTGTGAATTTGTCGAAGATGGTGGCCTGCATTTCTTCAGGGATACCGATGCCGGTGTCGGTGACGCTGACCCGTATGTGGTTTCCTGCCCGGCGGACCCGACAGGTGATCTTGCCTTCTTTGGTGAATTTCACGCCGTTGGAGAAGAGGTTGACCATGACCTGGATCAATCGGTCGAGGTCTCCCTTGATTTCCGGGATCTGCGGTTCAATATCCGACAACAATATCAGACTTGATTCCTCAAAAAGGGCAGATGTCGCTTCGATGGAGCGGCGGATGAATTCGTTGGGGCTGACCAGTTTCATCTGGTACTCGACCTTGTCGGCCTCCAGTTTGGCGAGGTCGAGGACGTCGTTGATGAGTGCGGTCAGGCGGTCGCCTTCGGAGACGATGATATTGATATTCTTTTTGACCTGACTCATTTCCTTGCACAGCTTCTTGTCCCCGGTATGGTCCACGGCAGGGTATATGGTGTCCTTCAATTTTTTGCGAATTATCTTGGTGAAGCCGATGACAGAGGTCAGCGGGGTGCGCAGCTCATGGGAGACGATGGACAGGAACTCGGACTTGGCCTGGTTGGCTCGGTCCAGTTCTCTGGTGCGTTCGCGAACTCTGATTTCCAGTTGGTCATGACTCTTTTTGAGACTTTCTTCGTTTCTTTTGCGCTCTGATATGTCGCGAGCCACGATGACTGCCTGGCGCTTGTTCTGGTGAGTGACGATCCGGATTGTCATCTCCACCGGTACGGGGTCTTGATCCTGGCATCCGGGGCAGCAGAATTCGGTTTCCAGGCTCAGTGTGTCGCTTTTGGTATTGAAAAGATTCTCCGTGTACCGGGCGATATGTTCGGGCAGGAGTTCCCTGAAAGATACTCCGGCAAGTCCGGCCTTGCAGCCGAGCATGCTGTGTGTGGAGCCTGAGACGTCCAGAATGACCCCGGTGGCCGCATCCACCACCAGAATGGCGTCAGACACGCGATCAAGCAGGGCGCGAAAGTGTTCCAGTTCGTCGAGCCTGGTCTTGAGCTCTGGATAATAGCTCTTGCTGATGGACCGCCTGCCAAGCCCTATGAGCTTTTCGCGCTCGTCGGCTGAATCTGGTTTCGGGTCAACACGCCTCTTCATATATAGCCATTACCTCGTCTGAAGAAGGTTGTTTTGGATTGGTGAGCATGCAGGCATCGGCCAGGGCGTTCCTGGCCAGCAGGGGTAAGTCGTCCATGGACATGCCCATCTTGCAGAGATTGTCGTGGACATTTGCGGCTTGCTTCAGGTCCCGGATGGTTTCAAGGACGCCCCCCCTGATCTCGTCAATGGGAGCGTTTGCGGGAATGGATGCGCCCAGCGCGTTGCCGAGTTGCCGGTATTTATCCGGCACGGCGTCGAAATTGTAATCCACCACATGGTCGAGCAGGATGGCGTTGCACAAGCCGTGCGGCAGGTCGAGCAGACCACCCAGGCTATGAGCCATGGCATGGACCGCACCCAGGATGGCGTTGGAAAAGGCCAGCCCCGCATAGGTGGAGGCGAGCATCATGCCCGTGCGTGCCTCTACATTGTTGGGATTCTCGATGGCCTGGATGAGGTTTTTTTTGACAAGGCGGACGGCCTCAAGCGCGTTCAGGTCGGTGATTGCCGAGCTGGCGTTGGATACGAACGCTTCAGTGGCGTGGGTCAACGCATCGAGGCCGGTGTGGGCCGTCAGAGCTTTACCCATGGTCATGGTCAGCATGGGGTCGATGAGAGCCACGTCCGGGACCATTGTCTTGGAGACAATGGCTATTTTCACCTTTCTGCCGGTATCGTTGATGATGCAGAACTGGGATATATCCGCAGCCGTGCCTGCTGTTGTCGGTATGCAGATGAGTGGTGGGCCGGGACGTTCGACATGGTCCACGCCTTCGAATTCCAGCACATGGCGGTCGTTGGTGCAGACGACGCCGATGGCCTTGGCGCAGTCCATGGGGCTGCCTCCGCCAACAGCGACAATGGCGTCGCATCCTTCCTTCCGGTAGATTTCAGCCCCGGCCATGACCTCATGGTCGCGCGGGTTGGCTGTCACGTCCGTATAGAGCACGCTGTCCACGCCTTCTTCTTTCAGATTGTCGATGATTTTGCCTGGGCAGCCGAGTTTGTCCAGTACCGGACCGGAGACCACCAGTGCCTTTTTGATAGACAGATTGGCGGCGTATTGGCCTGTCAGCATGGCGGCGTTTGCCCCGAAAACGAATTCGGGTGCGACAAATTTTCTCAGTTCTGAAATGTCATATGAGACCATGGTTTCTCCTCCGCAAAGGGCACAGGGCGGGTGTAGGCAACAGTCCTACCTATTAGATACCTGATGGATAAGGAGATGTAAAACCCGTTAGAAAAAGTATAACGGTCTCAGGAGTTGTTGCGCTCATTCATGAGAACTATGAGGCGGTCGATCTCTGTTCTGAGCGAATCAAAGCTTTTTATCGGGTCTTGGTTCTTGCGACAAACGGTCTCAAGCTCCGACGAGGCATGGCTTGCCCGGTGAGCGCCGATGGACGTGCAGATGGACTTGATGGTGTGGGTAAGTCTGCTGCCTGTCTCCAGATCGTCGGATCCGATGGCCTGCTCGAGTTCTTCGTTAAAAACGGTCAGTTCATCCAGGGCCGTGTCCAGGAATCCCTTGAAAACGGTCTCGTCCACGCCGAGGGCCTCCATGGCCTTGTCCGGTGTCCAGACCGGGACATTCTCTTTTTCGAGTATTTCAGCTTGTGGTTCGGGGGCTTTGGATATCGGTTGTCCGTCTGTCGAGTCCTTTTCTTTCGGCGGCAGAGGGGCCGAGCCTACCAGTCTGTTGATGCTGTATGCCAATTCGAGGAAATCAACGGGCTTGGATACGTAATCGTCCATGCCTGCGGCAAGGCTTCTGTCCCTGAATTCCTTCAGTGCGTGGGCCGTGACGCCGATGATGGGGATGGCCGGATCGGGGATGGGGCCTCCGGGGATGGCGGAACGGATGGCCTTGGTTGCCGAGATGCCGTCCAGCACTGGCATTTCGATATCCATGAGAATGAGGTCGAAGGGCTCGCGCTTGAGGAGATCCAGTACTTCAAGGCCGGTCCCGGCCACGGCGTAGGTATATCCCATGTCTTCCAGTCTGAGAGTGGTGACCATGACGTTGACGTCGTTATCTTCGGCAATGAGTACCCGGATAGGTCTGGGCGGGGCTTGAAGTACTG
>Ga0209692_10002374_pt1 | contig 20986 bp, 17 predicted proteins | sample tdDd472_FD_187129 | JGI IMG/M metagenome (GOLD analysis project Ga0209692, IMG submission 187129) | Marine sediment microbial communities from the Atlantic coast under amendment with organic carbon and nitrate - tdDd47.2 (SPAdes)... | ecosystem: Environmental > Aquatic > Marine > Coastal >... | reverse complement strand
AGAATATTTTTACCAATAATAGATTCATTCGTATAACCTGTTATTTTTTGAACAGATGGATTAACATCAAATATGATTCCATCTTTATGAATAATAATACCTTCTATAGTTATGTCAGTAAGTATTTTATATCTTGCCTCACTCTCTTTCAGGTCTTCTTCAGCCTTTTTCTTTTCAGTTATATCAACTAAAATTCCATCAAAGAAAATAATTTTACCTTCCTCGTTTCTAACAATTTTTACTGTATCTTGAACTATTAATTTTTTCTTGTTTTTTGTTTGTAGTTCTATTTCTTGAACAGTCGAATTTCCTGAAAGACTGAATAATATTTTTAAAGATGAAAATCTATCCTCATTTTTAGCAAATAAATCATTTACAGTAATATATTGAAGTTCTTCAATGCTGTATTCAAGCATTTTGGCAAGAGCCATATTTGCATATGTAATCTTACCTTCGGGAGTTGTCCTGTAAATTCCCACTGGTAAACGATCGGTTAAATCATTAACTGTGTCTTTTCCTTGATTAAAGTTATCTTTATGTTTTCTCTTATTCGTCAATATTTTTTATTTAAGTATTAGTGCAGTTAAAAAATATCAGGTTTAGCAGTTTATGTCCGAAAAAAACTGTTTACCAAATAAATAGCTGTAATAATAGTAAAATTATACCGAATAACTGTTTTAAAATGGAAAATTTAATATAAATGATGAGCCTATAGTTTTTCCATCAAGTTTTTTGTTTCTATCCGAAATAACTTCAATCTTAATCTTATGATAGTTACATATTTTTTTAGATAAAGCTAATCCTAACCCATAACTGTCTTTTGTTTCGTTAGAATTTTTAAAACGCGAAAAAATCTCTGGAATTTTATCTTTTGCTATTCCTATACCTGTATCAGAAATTATTACTAAAAATTGATTTTCTTGTTTTAGAGTTTCAATTTTTATATAACCTTTATCGGTATACCTAATAGCATTATTAACAAAGTTATAGAATAAAGTGAATAGTAAATTTTCATTGCCATCAAATATAAATTCTTTTGCATTTAATTCAGATTTCAATGTAAGTTCTTTTGCAGAAATTCGATCTTCAATTTCTTCAATAACACTTCTTAAGGTATCATTTATGTTTACTTTCTCAGTTAAAATATATTCCTTATTTTCAATTCGCGACATCATTAAAAGTGTACGTACAAGATTTGTTAATCGACGCAAAGTCTTTTTTGATTCGAAGATTTTTATCATATCTTCTTCTTTCAGCTCTCCTTCGTTTAAAATATTATCAAGTTTGCTTTGAATAATACTTACAGGAGTAAGTAGCTCGTGAGAAACATTGCTTATGTAATCACGTTCATCATTAAATGCTACTTCAATTTTTTGCATTAATGATCTGATTGTTTCATCAAGATACTCAAAATCGGATGTAGATGTTTTTAAAGGCGAATAATTAAATGAAGTAGGATGATTAGTAGTTTTTAGTTTCTTTACAATTTTCTCAAAAGGTTTAAGTAGATATTGAATAAAAGAAAGATCTAATATTAAAGTAAGAGAAATAATAACAATCAGAAAAATAAATGTAAAACGTTTCAAATTAGACTGAAAACGATAAATTGTTGAAATACTTTTACCTATTTCTATTAAATAATTATTTCCATTTTCCTGAATAGAATAACTTAAAACCCGATAGTCAACTATATCATCTTCGATAACACGCTGAGAAAATTCTATTATATCAATTAAAGAGTCATTATCCAGAGGTTCAATAGAAATGTATTCTTCTTTCAATATATTATAGCTCCCGAATGTTTTATACTCAGATTCCATATCAATGTAATTATCAATCCCTAAACTATCGACAAGCTCAATAACTTGATCAAGTTTCTGGATTAATATATCATCAGTATCGTGAATAGAAATTTCACTAACTACCCAAGGTACAATAATTACGAGTAAAGTAACAATTAGAGCTTTCGATAAAGCATTAAACAGGGCAAGCTGACTTTTTAATTTTAAGTTTGGTATTTTCATTCTATTTCAAATTTATAACCAATTCCTCGTACTGTTTTTATCCAGTTTGTATCATCGTATTTCGACAACTTTTTTCGAATATTTTTAATATGGACATCAATATAGTTAGAATCATAATCATCTTCAAAAAATTCGCCCCAAATATGTTCTGTTAACTGCAAGCGATCTAATATCCTGTTTCTATTTAATACTAGATAGCTTAATAATTTATATTCTTTTTTAGTTAGATCAATACCTTGATCTTTATATTGTAAATGTTTCTTTGTTGTATCTAGAATAAAATTTCCAAATTCAATTTCGGCCATCCTTTGTCCGAATTTTCTACGGGTAATAGCTTGAATACGAGAAAGAAGCTCTAACAATGAAAAGGGTTTTGGCAAATAATCATCTGCTCCTAAGTTAAATCCTTTAATTTTATCTTCTAATTCTCCTCTGGCAGTAATAACTATAAAATATGCTTCGGAGCTGTATTCCTTAGCTTCTTTTATAAGATCTAAGCCATTATAATCTGGCAAGCCTATATCGAGTAATACAAAATCATAAGGATTTACTGAAAGCAGTTCAGATGCATCTTTTCCAGTGTATGCCATATCACAATTATATTCTTCTTTTTCAAGAAACTGTTTAATTTCTGAAGCTAAACTTTTTTCGTCTTCTACTATTAAAATTCTCATTTATTAGAAAAATTTAAAAAGTAAGTTAATGAAATCATTATACCTGATTGATCCTCCCAACCAAGACTTTTGTATTTATTTCCGGGAATTCGGTATAACCATGAAAATGTTAAATACATGCTATTTATTCCATAACTTATAGGAATAAATAAATCAAAACCTTCGTATGAGAATGAATTAATTGAGTATCCATCAATTCGTAAATTAACCGCAGTTGTATATTTTTCAAGGGTTGTCATATCTTCATAAACCCAGTAATCGGTCCCGAATGCAAGAGAAATGCTAGGATTAATTAATAAAATATCATTTTTAAAAAAGAGCTCTTCAACTGTAATAGATCTTGATAAATTTAAATCAAGAAAATAATTATCTGTTTTGGAATGCAAATACGAAATATCTCCCGATAAATAGAATTTATCTATATCAATTCCTCCTGACAAACCTACGGAATGATTATAATTAAGACCTTCAAGTAAGGTGTCACCTTCGTAATTGTGATAGCTGTAACTTAAATCAAAATCAAAGCCATTATCGTAATATTTTTGATATCCTGCTTCTAAATCATATTCGAAAGTTTGAATATCAGTATTAAAATAATTAGCATATGATCCACCTAAATATATGCCTGATTTATGAGCAAACATTAAATTTGTAAAAAGAGTAGGAATTTTTTCTGTTACTCCTGTTAAATATTCAAGGTTATTATTGGTGTAACTTGCATTTAACATTATAAAACTAAAATCAGAAGTTTCTGTTTTAGTTGAGTCTGTGGTATTCTGGTTGTATGCTTTTAATGATAAGAATATGAATAATGAGGAAAATATAAAAAAAAATATTATTGATCTCATAAAGGCTTGATTAATCAGTTAAACAAAAATAATAAACAATTGCGAATTCTTTGTTTTTTAAATCCGGGGAATGAACCCCGGAATCTATTGATTATCTTCTTCCACCTTTTCTTTTTGTAACAGCTCCTCTATTGCGCTTAGACATTTGTTTTGAATTTTGTTTTTGCATTTGAGACTGCTGCTTCTGTGTTTTCTTGATTTGTTTTTGGTTTTGTTTTGAATCAGGAACAGCTTTCACCTGACTTTTTGTTTGAGTTTGCGTTTTTACTTGATCGCCTGTTCCATCTTCATTTCTAACCTGTTCTCTTGTTTGGGTTCTAATCTGATCTCTAGTTCCTTCTTCTGTCCTAACTTGTTCTCTTGTTTGAGTTTTTACTTGTTCACCTTGAGCATCTTCGTTTCTAGCTTGCTCACGTGTTTGAGTTTTTACTTGTTCACCTTGAGCTTCTTCATTTCGAACTTGCTCACGTGTCTGAGTTTTCACCTGTTCACCTTGAGCTTCTTTATTTTTAATCTGCTCTTGAGTTTGCGTTCTGGTTTGTTCTTTAACTTGAGTTTCAGTTTTAACTTGCTCTTTTGTTTGAACTTTTTCTTGTTCTTTAACTTCTTCTTGAGCAAAACCAGCCATAGATATTGCTAAAACTGCAATAACTAATAATGTTCTTTTTAAATTCATAATAGCCTCCTGATATTTTATGTTTACAATTTATTAATTTTCTTTTAATCTTATCTCAGTAATTGAGTTTTATTTCTTTTACAAATATATATTCTGAACATGAAGTGAACATGAAGAATACTAACGATTAATAATAAACTTGTCCCAACAAGTAGTGATTTCCACTGTCTTTGGGACAAAGTTTATACTACTAACCTTTATTAAAACAAACTTCGTCTTCTCTTTATTTCAATAATTTCTGTTACACCATCTCGAGTTATTTCTGCAAGATTATCGCATGTACCGTCACCATAATCAATAATTATCTCTTCTTCACCTTTCAGTATTTCTCTCACGCCTGAGACTATATATCTGAAACATCCTTCTTTATTATCTCGAACAAGAGGAGTTGTTATTTCACAAGTTATTTCTGTTCCATCTGCAAGTGTCGAGTTAGAAGTTCCTGTAATTTCAATAACATCATCATATTTATAATGTGTTTCAGACCCTTCAATGGCCTCACGAACACGTTCGGCATGCCAGGTAATTGTTCCAGCATCTTCAGCAAGAATAATAGAGCCATCCGAAATAATTTCACTTATACGATGCTGATATTCATTTATGAATCGATAAACATATTTATTTCCTAATATCTGATTATCGTCAACAAAATAATTATCGAATGAAAATTCAATTTCAGCTTCTCCGTCACCCCAATAACATCCATAATGGTTAATATAAATTTTACCTCGACGCTGGCGTCCATCATTACATAAACAGTTTTCTTCACCAAAATCAATAGTTACAAAAACCGAATCTTCTTCATAAATGCGGGTAACATTAGCACAAGGACTTAGGCGATTGTAAATCACAATTCCTTCACTTTCAAATGCTGATTTGCTTGATGAGTTGTCAAGGAAATCAACAGCTTCGTCGCCGATATCCTCAACTTCGTCAAACATCTCTGACGCATAGGTTTCATTAATAATTTCGGCATTTTCATCTAAATTTTGTAAATCTTCGCCTTTCTCACATGAATAAAAAAATACAGTAGTTAACATAATTGCAAAAACTGTAAAAAACCTTTTTATGGTTTTAGTCTTAATAAAAAATTGTGCTTTCATAGTTTTGATTTTTTGTTAATAATAAATTGAATGTTAATATTCATATCTATTTCTTAAAACAAATCTAATTTGAGAACATGAAGTGAACATGAAGAAATTCTTTAATGGTTTACTTTTAATAAAATTATTCTTTAAATTTGAGTAAACATTAAAACTTTTAAACATGAAAAGAATTATCTATTTAGTAACATTGATCTGTTTTCTCGGATTTGTATCATGCGGAAGTTCATCTGACAAGGATAAAACTTCAGACAAAAAAGAATTAAGTGATGAAATTAACGACTGTGATGACTTTTTAGCACACTACGAAGAGTGGGTTGATGATTATGTGCAAGTAATTGATGATTATTTAAAAAACCCAAGTGATGAAGCAGTTGCAACTCGTTACATGGAACTAATGCAGGAAGCAATGACATGGAGCACAAAATGGATAGCTCTTGCTGATTGCGCCGATGATGAAGAATACGAGCAGAAATTTGAAGACGTTTCTAAGAAAATAGAAGAAAAATTATCAGAAATTGGAATGTAGTAAGCATCTATATTAATAAAATTCAAAGACAGCCTACAAAAATGTGAGCTGTCTTTTGTTTAATACATAATAATCTAAAAATTAATAGGTTACTAATAGTGTAAATACCAACATGATATGAAAAAGATTTTAATTTTAATTCTGTTTGCATTATATAGTTTTAATGGAATATCACAATCAAAAGTAGATGAATTAAACTTACTTATTATTAATAATAAATATACTGAAGCTTTAGAGTTCAGTAAAGAATTGATTAATAGAAATCCAGATAACGCTCAATATTACTACCAACAATCTATAGTATTAAAATTATTATTTAAATTCCCACAAGCAATTAATTCCATAACAAAAGCTATAGAACTAGATTCTCTTAATCTTGATTACTTAACAGAATTTGGAATTCTATTAGCAAAAAAGTGTAGGGATAAGGAAGCAGCAAAAATCTTTAAGGATATATTATCTGCTGAGCCAAATCATATTTATACAGGTATTTGGTTAAGTAATTATTATTTAAAAGAAAAAGAATTTGAAAAAGCATCAAGCTTGCTTTTTAACTTGTATTTAAATGATACAACCAATGGTTATTTTGCAAGAAATATGGGACTTTGTAATATTAAACTTAAGGATAAAAGGGAAGCAATTAAATGGTTACAAAAGGCAATACAATTAGATAGTACGGATATTAAATCATACGAATATATTTCACGAGTTTACACAGCAATAGAACAGTTTGATTTGGCAATAGAATATTTAAATAAGGCTTTGCAAATTGATCCAACAAAAGAATTGTATGTTCAGCTAGGTGATCTTCATGTTATGAGAAATCATAATTTCCGGGCTATTCCCAATTATTTAAAAGCATATGATATAGATCCCGATGATGAATTTCTGATAAAAAGTATTGGTGTATGCTATTTCAGAATTAAGAAATTTGAAAAAGCAAAACTGTATTTAGATATTGCAAAATCAGAATTAGTCGATTTGCAAATATTCCAACATCTGGGTTTTATCCATTCAGAAATAGAACAGATTGATTCAAGTACATATTATTATAACGAAGCCCTTAAACTTTTACAAACTGATAATCGAAGTATTTTTTCAATTAAAGAAAGTATTGCTAAAAATTATTATGCCTTGAATGATTTTCATAAAGCTATAGAAATGTATAGTGAAGCATTGGAACTAAATCTTAATGATGAGTTTTGGAATACTTATGATAAAAATAGAGTAATTATTGATATTGCGGCAATATATGTGGATAAATTGGATGATAAATTAAAGGCTATTGAATATTATGAAAATGTTATTGAACCAGAGATTGCTATTAATAAAAACTATTATAATTATGCTCAGCAACAAATCACAAAGCTAAAAGAAGAATTGTTTTTTGAAGGTAAGTATTAGTTAATAACCAATAACTCGTCAACTAAGCTTCCTTCTTCATTAAATATGTGAGAGTATTTTCCTAATTCATAATTCGAATTCTTTATAAAAATATCCAAAATTACTTCTATCGATAATTCTGGAGAATTAAGACTTTCAATGTAAATTACAACGTTATCTAATTTTATTCCTAGATCGTCAGCTATTGTGTTTATTGGGAATTCATGTTTTAAAGTGTGGTCTCCTTTTTTTGAAAAGGTTTCATAAAGCATGCTCTGAAGGCTTATAATAGTCTCATCGATTAATTCGGTTTTGCTTTTTTGAGAAAAAACCAGACTTTCAATTGCAGCACTTTCCATATCGAGGTTTTTAGAGTAAAAAGTATATTTTGTATTCTTATGAAAGAGATTAAAAGTAGAATGCTTACTTAATACGTAAATTTACTTGATTTATTATGCGATGTCAATAAAAAAGCCTGCTATTTTCTTAGCAGGCTTAGTTGAAAAGTAGTTTTTTAATTAATTTGTTTTTCGGCGTGTTGAAGACCTCTATTTATAAATTCTTTAGTAATTTTTCCAGTAGGATCAACTGTTTCGTATATTCTTTCAGGAATTTCAAGTTTTTCAATACTAAATCCTTCACGCATTTTAAACTTATATTTATTTAAATGAATTTGCCGCCCAATTTCATGAAGTTGTTTTTCATTATAATTAAATCCAAGGAGTTTGATAGCTTCACTGGTTAAATCTAATCCATATATTCCTCGAGCAAAAAAGCATACGGCAATACTCGAAAGTATTTGTCTTATTGCTTCTTCATCTAAGAGTTTGTCAACAACAGTTTCAGGGCTTAAATCTGTGTCTTTTAATTCTTTTTGATCAACAGAATAACCTCCATTATCTAAATGACTATGTCTTGCACCTATCAAAAATCCAAGGTAACCAGCAGGTCCTGTATGATAACCCGGCATTTCGTTTTTACCAAAACTCATGGCAAATTCTTTTCCACCATATATAGACGATGCATAACTTACTCCTCTGGAACAGGCCTTTAGAAAATCAGTTTTAGGATTTGAAATGTTTTTAACCAGCTCTATAAATCCTTCAGCATCTCCCCATTTTATTGACATCCCATTCAGTTCCTTTTCACTTACATTGTTTTTTTCAAACATCTCTGCAATCCATGCTAAAATAACACCCATACTCATAGCATCAACACCAACTTGTTCAACTATGTCAATTAATTTTAACATTGCTTTAGGCTCAGTGATTCCTACCATAGTGCCTAAAGAATATATGAGCTCAAAATCGTAGCACACAGGAGTGGTTTTATAAAAATACGGATCATCATCGTAAGGCTCTCTAAGATAAGCTAAATGTATACATGCAACAGGACAATGAGCACACGCTACTCGACGAGCCAGATGATGTTTTGCAATTTCTTCACCTGTAACAGCTTCAATTGAGTCTGTAGAACTTGCTTGAAGATTTCTAACAGGCAACGCCCTTGCTGAGTTTAATGATTTTATATTTATAGCAGTTCCTACATCATGATATTTTTTCATTAATGGAGATTCCGTTGCCATATTGTATATCTTATCATAAAGTGTTCTGTATTCTTTTTTATTACTTACTTCAATCATATGTTTGCCTGATATAACAAGTCCTTTGAGCATTTTGCTTCCAAAAATTGCTCCTAAACCCATTCTTCCAAAATGTCGATAAGTTTCGGTAGTTACATTAGCAAATGTTGCCATATTTTCTCCAGCAATACCAATTCTAAAAATAGCTCTTAAACCTTCGCCTTTTTCACTTTGACGCATCACTCTTGCTGCAATAGAACCATCTTTCATTCCCCAAAGTGTAGTAGCGTTTTTAAATAACACTTTTCCATTGGTAATTGAAAGGTAAATTGGTATTTCGCTCTCCCCCTTAATAACAATAGCACCATAACCAGCCATTCTAATTGCAATTGCACTTCTTCCTCCAGCATGGCTTTCACCTAAATCACCTGTATGCGGAGACTTAAACATAGCGCATGTTTTTGATGCCAAGGGGAATGCACCTGTTAATGGTCCTACTGCAAAGATTATAGGCGATTCGGGAGCAAAAGCATTAATACCTTCGGGACATTCTTCATGTAAAAGCTCTGTAGCAACACCTGTTCCTCCAAGATATTTTTCAAATAGATCTTTTCTATCTTTTATAAAAAATTTCTTTTTAGAAAGATCAATATATAAAACTCTCGATAACGTATCATTCTCCATCATGACCAACTCCTTTCTTATCTTTTATTAATTCAAGTACTTCGTAAGGGCAGTAGTCAACACAATAACCACATTGTACACATATTACAGGTTTGTTGTCGTGTTCGTTCCAGAATACTGCATCAATTATGCAAGCATCTTTACATAAACCACATCCTATACATTTTGAGGATTTTAATCTCACACCACCACCTTCTTTAGCTGTAAGTGCACCCGTAGGACACACATTTGCACATGGAGGATTTTCACAAGAACGACATACAATTACGGTATATCCTTTTGAAATTCCACCTGAAGATTTAACACCAATACAGGTATTTGATAAACCCGCATTCCCGCTTCTTCTGGAGCATGCAAACATACAGCTCTGACATCCAACACATCGCATTGCATCTTTAACAGCAAGTTTCATAAGTATTAATTTTTGATTAGTAATAACCAGATTACTAAATAATAAATAAAAATCAGATAAATAGCAAATGAAATCAAGGATAAGTCAACAAAAATGAGAAGAAAAGAAGAATAAAATTCCCCATATACTTATTATAGTGGAATCTTATTTGATTTTTGTTTTAATATTTATTTGATATTTTGTAAATTGTACAGACTAAAAAATTGATTTTTATGGATTTAAATTTAATTGAGAAATTTATTCTGTTATCCTTAGATTCCAAAAAAGGAAAATTTGTGATTGACGCTATGTCTTTAAATTATGGAATTGCAGGAGCAATACTTTTAGAGCTTTCAGAAGACAAGAAAATATCAATAATAAATAAACGATTAACAATTTCAGATTATAAATTAACTGGAGATAAAGTTATAGATGCATCTGTGAAACTTATTAATAACTCAAAGAAAAAGAGAAAAACAAAATACTGGATTTATAAAATTGGGAATAAATCTTCTGGTTTGAAAAAGATAATATTAGATGATTTAAAATATAAAAAATTAGTAAAGATTACATCAAAAAAATACTTTTTTAATTTAATAACAATTTACAGATATCCTATTATTAATAATACATACACAGAAGAATTAAAGAAGGAAGTAAAGGATATTGTTTTTGCAAACAAAAAGCCTGATGTAAAAGGATTATTACTCTTGAGTTTAATGAATAGTTGTAAGTTAACGCGGGTGTTATTTATGAATAAAAAGGAGCATTCAGTGGCTAAAAAACGAATAAAGGAGCTTACAAAAGATGTTGAAATCTCAAATGAGGTAAGTCAAACTCTTAAAGAAATTCAAACTGCTGTTATAGTAGCAACTTCAACAGCTGTAATTGGTTCAACTTCAAATTAATTATTAATTTTTATCCATTTTAGTTGCATTACTAATGTAAATCCAGCTAAAACAAGGAAGATTATTCCGGTCAATAATATTGCTGATTGTAAACTAAAGTTATCTGTTTGCCAACCTATAAAAGGTCCTATTACGGCAAAGAAAATTCTAATAACAAAGTTTCGAACCGATAATACTGTTGCTCTTACATCAGAATCACAAAGTTGGTTTATATAATCTTTTAATATTGGTGTAGCAAATCCTCTGAATATGTAAAATATGAATAGAATTAATAAACCCCAATAACCTATAATCTGGCTTAATGCTATAAAACCTAAAGGAATAATTATTGAAATCAGGATTAGTGAGTTTGCTTTTTTAAACTTAGATTCGATTTTATATGCGTATAAAGCAACAACTCCAACAGTAATATTTAGAACGGGCCATATTATACCAAAATAAAACAAAGGTATTTTAATTAACAATAAGTATTTCTGCACAATCAATGTAGCCATTGTTAAAGTGGCAGCTCCTATAATGGAGGAATGAAGAATATTCCAACGTAACTCCTTATTGATATAAAGGGAATCTTTCACAATTCTAAGAATATATTTAAATCCAAAATTTAATGCATTTATCTTGCGTTTTGGTTCATATAATGATAATGCAGCTGGTATAGCAATTAATGCTACACCAGTTTGAACAATATATGGAAATCGCAAACTTATACCTACAAGAACACCTCCAGCAATTCCGGCAAGAGTTTCCGACAAATTCCCAATTGATATTATTCTCCCTTCATATTTTGTGTATTCATCTTTTCTTCCAAGGTCATCTAAAGTATCGTATAACATTGCTGAATCTGCTCCGGAAATTAAACTTTGACCAAATCCTAAAATTATTTCAGCAATTATAAATCCAATTAGTCCGTATGAAATACTATATGTAAAGAATCCGACGAATCCTAAAATAGAACCAATAATTAAAGTTTTTTTCCTTCCTAATACATCCGCTAAATAACCCGATGGGATTTCTAAAACAACAATAGAAATTGAATAAATAGCTTTAAGAATTGCAATCTGACTATAAGTTAAACCATTATCTTCATAAAAAGGAATCATAAATGGCATGAATAGCATAAACCACTTTGCTATTTTTATTAGATAAAGCTTAAGTATATTTGATTTTAGAGATTTATTCATAGTTGCAAATAATAGCGTAAAGATAAATTAGATTAACGCATAAATAAAGAAAAAAGAATCTTAAAATTTCCTAAATTATTTTATAGGTAAAGTTTTGAAATTTACATGAAAATATTAGCTTTATTAGTTGTTAAAATTAACAAAGCGTAAGTGTTAATTGTATGAAAATCACGTTTGTATATCCAAAGTTTGAGAAACTGTTAGAGTCACGTCTGGAATTAAATTCATCGGAAGGACCTAAAAAGCATTTGGGTGATTTTAGTATGCCACCGGCATTGGGTATTCCAATTATGATAGCATTATCAAAAAATAACCATACAATAAAACTATTTGATGAAAATATAGAAGATGTCGATTATAATGATGATGCTGATGTAGTGGCAGTTAGTTTTTTTACACCACAAGCTAATTATGCATATGAGATAGCTAAAAAGTTTAAAACGAAGGGTAAAATAGTAATTGGTGGAGGAATGCACCCATCGGTACTTCCTAATGAAGCTTCAAAATATTTTGATGCTATTTGCGTGGGTGAAGTTGAAGCTGTTTGGAATACTATTTTGGATGATATTGAAAAAAGACAATTAAAAAAGATATATAAGAAAGAGATTGTTGATTTAGAAGTAATACCATTTCCAGAAAGAGGAATTTTTAAAGGAAAAAATAATTACGATTGGGAAGCTAAATTAATTCAAACAATGCGAGGATGCAGTTATTATTGCGAGAATTGTGTTGTTCCTGTTGAGTTTGGAAGAAATTTTAGGTTTAAATCGGCTGAAAGAACAATAGAAGAGATTAAATATTCCAATATATCAGGAGATTACTATTTGATAGATGATACACTTTTTCTTCCAAACAAAGAATGTAGAGAATATAGAAAGCAACTTTTCGAGGCAATTGCAGAATTACCTATAAAACCACGAATATTTATATCAGGATCTTTAAATACCAGTTCCGATCCAGAATTTATAAAAATGTTAAAAGATGCCGGTGTTATTAATTTTTACTTAGTTACCGGTTGTGATCCATATTCTATTAAAGCTTTTCAGAAGGGTGAAAGGCAATATTTTGATTATGGCTTGGAGTTTATTGATAAGTATCAGCAAGCAGGAATTGAGGTGTATATTTCTGTAGGTTTAGGTTTCGATTATCAAGATAAATCAGTATTTGATATCTCTCTTGATTTCATAAGAAAAGCTAAATTAAGAACTGCAGAGTTTTACATATTAACACCTTTTCCAAAAACACCAGTATGGAATAAATTTGAAAAAGAAGGTAGAATATTACATTCTAACTGGACAAAATATAATACAGCAAATGTGGTATTTAAACCTAAGAACTTTACAGAGAGGGAATTACTTGATGGTTATATACATTGTTGGAAAGAATTTTATTCTGATGTAACTATCAGAGAATCATTAAGTAATTTTGTAAAATAATTCACAATAAAATATATGTTTTATATTATTAAATATTATTATTCTAATCTTTTAAATATTGTAAATTTGTTACTTTAATAATCGAAAAAACTCTTTACTATGGGAATGACATTAATTGAAAAAATATTGGCAAACCATTCTAATAAGGATATGGTAAAACCAGGCGATATTACTGATGTATTTATGGACATTAGAGCAGCCAGAGACTTTGGAGGAGCTAATGTAGTTAAAAATATAGTGGATAATGGATTAAGCCTTGAAGATCCTGCACGCACTTTCTTTACTTTCGATTGTAATCCAACAGGATCAGATCAAAAGTATGCAGTAAATCAACAAATCTGTAGAGATTATGCACGTGAAAATGGTATAAAAATTTATGATATTGATGCTGGTATAGGAACTCATTTGTTAATTCATGAAGGACTAGCTTATTCTGGATCTACAGCTGTTACAACTGATTCTCACGCAAATATTTTGGGAGCTGTTGGTGCTTTTGGTCAAGGTATGGGTGATCAGGATATTGCTGCTGCATGGAGCAATGGTAAATCATGGTTTAAAGTTCCGAAATCAGTTAAGCTAAATTTTACTGGTGAAAAACCTGCAAATGTATCTGCTAAGGATATTGTTTTAAACTTATTAAGCAAGTTTGGTGCAAATACATTATTAGGATATGCCGTTGAATTTCATGGTGAAGCAATTGATAAATTAACTCTTGATGAAAGAATTACTATCGCTTCAATGGGAACTGAAATGGGTGCAATAATTTTATTGTTAACTCCGAATGCTGAAGTTATGAGATTTAGCGAACTTAAAGCTGGAAAAAAACTAGATTTAGTAGAAGCTGATAGTGACGCAAATTATGATCAAGTAATTGATATAAATATTTCTGAATTTATTCCAAGAGTTTCACGTCCGGGAGCTCCACACGATACTGTAGATGTAGCTGATGTAAGAAAAACTAAAATTGATTCTGCATTTATTGGAAGTTGTACAAACGGCAGAATAGAAGATTTAAGAGCTGCAGCAGTAGTTCTTGAAGGTCGCCAGATTGCTCCAGGAGTAGTTCTGAAAATCGTTCCTTCAACGGATCAGGTTTGGAATCAAGCTTTAGAAGAAGGTTTAGTACAGATATTTAAAAACTCAGGAGCTTTACTATCAAATGCTGGTTGCGCAGGTTGTGCTGCTGGTCAGGTTGGACAAAACGGTAAAGGTGAAGTTACAATTAGTACAGGAAACAGAAACTTCCCAGGTAAACAAGGTAAAGGTGAGGTGTTCTTAGCTTCTCCAGCTGTTGTAGCAGCTTCGGCTGTTGCAGGTTTTATAACAACTCCTGATGATATTCCTGAGGAACCAATGATATTTACACCAAAAGGTGAAGTTAAAACTGAAGCATCTAAATCTGAAAAGAAAGAAGTTATAGATCGTCCGAAAGTTATTGAAGGTAGAGTTTGGTATATTAAGGAAGATAATATCGATACTGATATGATTTACCATAACAGATATCTTGCAATTACTGATATTAATGAAATGGGGCAATATGCTTTTGATAATTTAGAAGGTTATGAAGATTTTGCTAAGAAAGCGCAACCTGGTGATATAGTTTTAGTTCAGAAAAACTTTGGTAGTGGTAGTTCACGTCAGCAAGCAGTTGATTGTTTTATTCCGCTTGGAGTACAAGCAGTTGTTGCAGAATCATTTGGAGCTATTTATGAGCGTAATGCAATTAACGCAGCTTTTCCTATTATGTCTTATGACTCATTAGAAGGTTTAGATCTAAATCATTTCGATAAAATCAGAGTGAATTTTGAAACTGGAGAAATTACGAATGTTACCAAAGGTAAATCTATTAAAGGTAATCCATTTTCTGAAGTGCAATTAGATATTTATCAACGAGGAGGAATCTTTAATTAATTATGAATTAATAATTATGAATTAAAAATTGAAATTATGGCTGCAAGGACATTTGTGGAAAAAATATTTGATGCTGAATGTGGTAGCATCGTTTTTAAAAAGCCAAATATCGTTCTAACTCACGATAATACGGCTAGTATAAAAAAGACTTTTGAAAAAATGGGTGGTGATAAAGTTGCTGATCCAAATCAATTATTAATTGTTTTAGATCATAATGCTCCACCAACTAATGCAAAATTAGCAACTCAGTATCAGGAAGTTCGTGATATTGTAAAATATCAGGGTGTAAAGAATTTTTATGATGCCGGAAAAGGTATTTGTCATCAGATAATGTCGTACCATGCAGAGCCGGGAATGGTAATTGTTGGTAGCGATAGTCATACATGTACAGCAGGAGCTTTTAATGCAATGGCTGCAGGAATTGATAGGACAGAAGCTGCTGGTTTATGGAAACGAGGAGAAACATGGTTCCGTGTTCCAGAAACAATGAAAGTTACTTTAAAAGGCAAATTGAACTCTGGAGTTTATGCTAAAGATATTTCTTTATGGATTATTGGAATGATTAATTCTGATGGTGCTGATTATATGTCAATTGAATATCATGGAGAAGGTGTTAAGACTTTAACTATTTCTCAGCGTATGACATTAGCAAATCTTGCTTCTGAAATGGGAGCAAAAAATGCTGTTTTTCCTGCTGATGAAGTTTTAGCTGAATTCTATGGTAAAGATTCTGTGGAAGGTGTTTGGGCTGATGAAGGTGCTACATATGCAAAAGAATATGAAATTGATTTAGGAGAAATTTATCCATTGGTTGCTGCACCACATCATGTAGATAACGTAAAAGCAGTTTCCGAGGTTCAAGGAACAAAATTACACCAAGGTGTTGTTGGTACATGTACAAATGGCCGATTAGAAGATATACGTATTGCTGCAGAAATATTAGATGGTAAAAAAATTGCTGATGGTTTTCAACTATTAGTTATTCCTGCATCTCAAAAGATTTACCTTGAAATGATTGAAGAAGGTTTAATTACTAAATTAATCAATTCAGGAGCAACAGTGCTTAGTTCTTCTTGTGGACCATGTTTAGGAACCGGACAAGGAATCCCTGCTGATGGATTTACAGTTATTTCAACTGCCAATAGAAATTTTAAAGGTAGAATGGGAAATAAAGAATCTGAAGTTTATTTGGCTTCTCCAGCTACCGTAGCTTATAGTGCAATTGCAGGTGAAATTTCAGATCCACGTGGCGAAAAACGTAATGACAAGTTTCCATTTAAGAAAGAATCAACTTCTACTGTAGAGATTGCTGCTGACGATAATAGAAAACTTGGAGATGTATGGAATTACTCAGATGCTGATAACATTAACACAGATCAGATGTTTGCAGGTAATTTAACATATAACGTGTTAAGCTCAGATGCAGAAGCTATTATGCCACATTTGTTTGCTGGATTCGATGAAAGTTTCCCTAAGAATGTTTCTAATGGCGATATTCTAATTGCAGGTGAAAACTTTGGATGTGGAAGTTCTCGTGAACATCCTGCTGTAGGTTTAGCTCATGCAGGTGTAAAAGCTGTAATTGTGAAATCATCTAATAGAATTTTTTATCGTTCGTGTATTAATCAAGGATTAGCGCTAATTGTAAATCCTGAGATAGTTGAGGCTTACAAACCTGGCGATAATGTAGAAATTAATTTTAATAAAGGTTTTGTGAAGATAGCAGATAAAGAAATAAAATTTGCTCCACTTCCTGAAAAATTAATGGGGATTATTGAGAAAAAGGGTTTAGTGAACTGGATGAAATCTAATTAAGAATACTTCATATTTAGAAAAAGCCTTTCTGTTTATAGAAAGGCTTTTTTTTGTTTACACATCAACAAGCTCAGTGTGACAATTGATATTCCTATTAGTTGTCATGCTGAGTTTATCAAAGTATGAACAACTTTCTTTGTTATTTGAGTAAGCTCAAAAACATATATTAATAATGGCTGTTTAAATTATATACATCTACCTTTGTATTAAATTTAATAATAGAGAGATGCCTGTTCGAGATAAAGATATTATTATTAAAAGATCTCATGATCGAAGTAAATCTTTTGGAATTGATCCAGAAAGACAATTTCCAAAATATATAATTGATGGTTTAGAGTTTCAGCATCAACTAGAAGAAAATAAAGAATTATTAGATATCGCAGATCCTATAATTTTACAATTATTAGCTACTGTTGAAAGAAATGGATTTGTTATTGTGTTGACCGATAGTGAAGCTTGTATTCTAAAAATTGTAGGCGGTAAGGAAACTTTAAAAGAAGCCCAAGATTTAAATATGATTGAGGGAGCTTCTATGAGCGAAAAAAGTATTGGTACCAATGCAATGGGAACAGCAATTAGTGAAAATGCTTCGGTCCAAATAACTGCAAAAGAGCACTTCATTTCGGCTTATCATCAATGGACTTGTTCAGCTGCTCCAATCCATTATAATAATAATATTATAGGCACACTAAATCTTACAGGCAAAGCCGAAAGTGTTCATCCTCATACTTTAGGATTAGTAATGGCAGCTGTCTCGGCAATTGAAAATAAATTAGCCAGCAATACAATATTACACGAATTATATGCATCTCGACAATACGCATGGGCAATGATGAACAATCTTGCTTATGGCGTATTTGCAATCGATCTAAATGATGAGATTAAATGGGTTAATGATTCTGCATGCAGAATTATAAATGTTCGTCGTAAAAAACTCCTTGATAAAGCGATTAATGAAATTCTTCCAGAATGGATGAAAATTAAAAGAATTGTATTACATGATTTAAGTTTCTTGGATCAGGAAAGTTTTTTTGGTTTATCAGAAATTCAAGAAAAATTTCTATTTAATGCTTATTTAATTAAAAATGATGAGCAAGAAATATTAGGCTTTTTGGTTACATTCAGACCATTAAGTAGGATGTTAAATTTAGTAAAGAAGTATTCTGGTTTACATGCATATTATACTTTTAATGACATTATAGCAAGAAGTCCCAAGACGATTAAATTAATCAAATACGCGCAAAAAGTATCTAATAGTCCATCTACTATTTTAATAACAGGTGAAAGTGGAACCGGAAAAGAAGTTTTTGCACAAGCTATTCATAATGCAAGCGAACGACATGAATCGGCATTTGTTGCAGTTAATTGTGGTGCAATATCACCAACATTAATTGAGAGTGAAATGTTTGGTTATGAAGAAGGTGCATTTACAGGAGCTCGAAAAGGAGGATGTCTTGGTAAATTTGAATTGGCGAATGGGGGAACAATTTTTCTAGACGAAATAGGAGAAATGCCACTTGATATGCAGGTTAAGTTGTTACGTGTTTTACAAGAAGGAACTATTACACGTGTTGGTTCGCAAGAAAGTAAAAAGATTGATGTAAGAGTAATTGCTGCAACAAATAAGGATTTAGAAAAGGAAGTAGAAAAGGGCGAATTTCGACTTGATTTATTTTATCGATTAAATGTTATTCCTATGCATATTCCTGCTTTAAGAGAACGAAAAGAAGATATTATACCTTTAGCCCGCAACTTCATGGCATCGAAAGGAGAGAAGTTAAATAAACCAATTCCTGAATTCACTCTCGATATTGAGGAAAAAATCTTAAATTATCCTTGGCATGGCAATGTGAGAGAATTAGAAAATTATATTGAAAAACTTGTAAACTTAGATGGTGGTAAAGATTTTATTGAAATCAATGATAATGAAAATCATCAATCAAATACCAGTTCTGAAATCTCAGTAAAAAAGGAGTTAAAATCACTCGAAGTTGTAGAAAAAGAAACCATTATGTTGGCAATAAATGAATTGGATGGTAATATTAGTCAAGTAGCTAAGTCATTAGGAATTGGACGAAATACTTTATATTCCAAATTAAAAAAATATAATATTAATCTTTAATTCTTCAATAAACAGATTCAAATAATTTATAAAATCTGTAATATTTCATCTTATTTTATTCAATAATGATGTTCTGAAACACCTTTCAGAAAGCTGATACAGCTAATTGTTAAGTAATCAAAAAATACTTGTTCCAGAATCTAACACTGTTCAATTATCGAACACGGTAAAATTGAAGACCTGTTCTGTAATTGAACAGAAGAATTGTATTTAATTATTGACTAAATCTGTAACTATCAATGAATCAATTTTTAGTAAAGTTTGGCAAGCATGTTGAAATGCCGATAACAAATAATTATTAAACAACTAAATAATTTACGCTATGAATAGATTCACATTACCAAGAGATTTATACTATGGAAAAGGTTCCATGGAAGTATTAAAAAGTTTAAAAGGAAAAAAAGCTACAGTTGTTGTAGGTGGAGGTTCCATGAAAAGATTTGGATTTTTAGATACCGTTGAAGAATACTTAAAGGAAGCAGGTATGGAAATTCAGATTATTGATGGAGTAGAACCAGATCCTTCTGTTGAAACAGTTATGAGGGGTGCTAAATTAATGCTTGAGTTTTGTCCAGATTGGATTGTTTCTATTGGTGGTGGTTCTCCAATCGATGCTGCAAAAGCAATGTGGGTTTTTTATGAGCATCCTAACGCAAAATTTGAAGATATTGCTAAACCATTTAATATTCCTGAATTAAGAAGTAAAGCACAATTTGTCGCAATCCCTTCAACAAGTGGAACTGCAACGGAAGTAACAGCATTTGCTGTTATTACAGATTATAAAGAAGGAATTAAATACCCAATGGCTGATTTTGAGATTACTCCTGATATCGCTATTCTTGATCCTGAAATCGCATATAAAATGCCTGAGAAATTAACTGCTCACACAGGTATTGATGCTTTAACTCATGCAACAGAAGCATTAACTGCATGTTTGGCATCGGATTTTTCAGATCCTTTAGCTTTAAAAGCTATTAAAATGATTAAAGAAAATCTGGAGGCTTCTTTTAAAGGAGATGAAACTGCTCGTGATAAAATGCATATTGCTCAATGTTTAGCAGGTATGGCTTTCTCAAATGCTTTACTAGGGATAAGTCATAGTATGGCTCATAAAACAGGAGCTATTTTTGGAATTCCTCACGGTTGTGCAAATGGTATTTATTTACCTTATGTAATTCAGTATAATAGAAAAGTATCTGAATCTAAATATGCAGAAATAGCCAGATATATTGGTTTAGAAGGTAACAATGATAAAGAATTATGTGATGCTTATATTAATTATATCCGTAATTTAAATTATAAATTAAATATCCCTGCTAGTCTTCATGAATATGGAATTGAAGAATCATTCTTTAATGATAATTTAAAAAGAATCTCTGCAAATGCAGCATTAGATGCTTGCACTGGTAGTAATCCACGAGAAACAAAAGCTGAAGATTTCGAACAAATTTTCACAGCTGCTTACTATGGTAAAACCATAAATTACTAAATATATCTGCTGGGCAGGCATACTTGATTTTTGCCAAAACATAATGCCTGCCCATTATTTTATTCCATTGTAATGTTCATTATTTACCTAATAAATATATAGCTATGAAAGAAAAAACCAAGCTTATTCTGTGTTTAGGAAGTTCATGTTATAGTCGTGGAAATCAGTATGTATTAGAGATTGTAAAACAATACATTAAAGATCATAATTTAAAAGATGAAGTAGATTTC
>Ga0209692_10002370_pt1 | contig 21000 bp, 19 predicted proteins | sample tdDd472_FD_187129 | JGI IMG/M metagenome (GOLD analysis project Ga0209692, IMG submission 187129) | Marine sediment microbial communities from the Atlantic coast under amendment with organic carbon and nitrate - tdDd47.2 (SPAdes)... | ecosystem: Environmental > Aquatic > Marine > Coastal >... | reverse complement strand
AACTTGATTAAAATCGCAAGGCACGATAATTTGTCCATTAGCCCGAACAATACCTACTTTACCATCTTTCATAACGCGATATATTCCATCTACTACTTCCCAGTTACGGTCGTAGAGCGCAGCTATATCAGGTTCAATGGTCTGAGCTATACTAAGCGTTGTTGTTAATGCCACAAGCACGAAGAACGATGATAATAGTTTAATCATAATGTGTGAGTTATTAAAATTGTACTAAAGAAACACCTATTGTAAAAGGATAGAGTTCAGGTCCTCTATTTTCAGTATAGAAGCTTGAGAAATTATAACTTGCATAAAGATTGATAAAGCGGTAACCTACTCTTACCATAGCTCCATATTGAAATGGCGTTAGGTTGATGTCATCACTCCCTTTGTCCTTTACGCGATTGCCGTCTTCTTTATAAACAAGTTTGGTATGTCCACCAATCTTAAAACCACAATAAGGTCCTGCTGAAATATAGAAACGGTGGAAAGGTTCTGTTGACGGAATTTGCAATTCAAAGAGTAATGGAATATTTATAAACGAAGTCGTGATTTTGTTCTTCTCAACATTTCGTTCTGATGGAACAGGAACACCAATCGTCTTACCAGTATCTGAATCGCGTTCAAAGGTATAGGGTTGATCCGTTCGATAGTTATAAAAAGTCCACCCGGCACCTAAAACTAGACCAAAGTTATTTTTATTGCGCTGTAGGCCGATGTTGTATTGCAAAAAATTAATACTAAAAGTAACCGATTTAGAGCCATTTAAATCCATAAATATATCTTGGGGAGCTAAATCAGTAGAAAAATCTGAGTTCATATAACCGTTAAATCCGATATCACAGCCTGCCCAGTGCCCTTTAAACTTCTCACGTGGAACTCTCACTACTCGTATTCTTGCTCGGTTATAGTCATCAATTATTTCAAATCGTCGTGTACCAACCGTAATTTTGGTTATCGTATCGCTAAAGTTGTCAACTTCTACTTTTACACCAGGAGCTTTTACAACACTTTTATCGTAATTTTCTTCAACCGATATAATGCTGCGAGAGATTTCCTTATTTTTTTTCTCTTGCGCAGTGCCTAAGGTGCAAATCAATACCGCTAAAAACACGAGTGAAATTATTTTCATAGAATTTGTCATCTCATTTTGTATTAGTTCATAAAAGTAATTGTACGACGGCTTGATTTATTCATTTGTTACAAACAAAAAAATGTATTTAAATAGTAGTTATTATAAAACATTAGTAATTTGTAGGTTAGATAAATAAAAAACTTGTGTATGCGCGTTGCAATTTTTACTGGAAGTCCTCGAGACAAAGGAAATACAGCTACTATGGCCTCATTTTTAGCTCATGAACTAGGTAAGCATGATGTGGAGAATGAGATATTTGACTTATATCAGCATAAAATAGAACCTTGTTTGGACTGCCGAAAATGTAAAGTTGACATGATGAAGTGTGCTCAGAAAGACGGAATGACTTTCCTCTATGAAAAGTTAGAATGGGCCGATGTAATTATTTTTGGTACGCCGATCTATTGGTTTGGTCCTTCTGCACAAACGAAGTTATTAATCGATAGGTTTAGACCATATTTTGCAAATAAGAAGTTATACGGTAAAAAAGCAGCTTTACTTTTACCTGCAGGTTCGGGTATTGGCGATTGTGACATGACCATTGAGCAATTCAAACGTATTTTTAAAGCTTTAGGAATGGAATTTATTGATGCTATTGCCTTGCAAGCCTACGATATGGATGATGCCAGGAATAATACACAACTGCAAACTTTTATTGATAATCTTGTGATGCGAATCATCGAATTTGAAATTTAAGCAATATGTTTTTTAGCTAAAATTAAGCAAAATCTTTTTAAACTAAGATTTTAGTTCTATATTTGAACTAACAATTTAGTTGAATAAAATGAAGGAATTAACAAAAGCAGAAGAACAGGTAATGCAAAAACTTTGGGAATTGGGCAAAACCAATGTTAAAAGCATTATTGAACTTATGTCGGAACCCAGACCGGCATATAATACGGTTTCTACCATTGTGCGTATTCTTGAAAATAAAGGTTTTGTCGATCATGAAAAGGTTGGCAAGGGATATGTATATTTTCCAGTAGTGTCTGAAGAGATCTATAAAAAAGCCTTTATGAAGCGCTTTATGTCTAGCTATTTTCAGGATTCATTTAAAAACATGGTATCCTTTTTTGCAAAGGAGGATAAGATGGATATAAAGGATCTGGAGGAGTTGATGAATGATGTAAAAAAAGATTTAGATGATAAAAAGTAATGTGTTATGAACTTCATTGTTAATTATTTATTTGAATCAGCATTTATTTTAGGCTTATTAACTGCTTTTTACTGGCTGGTTTTGCATCGTGAAACAAGTTTTAAGTTTAATCGCTTTTATCTATTGTTTTCTTTAACCACCGCTGCACTTGTTCCTCTCCTAACATTTTCGCTTAGTGTAGGTATGAGTGAAATTAATGGTGAAGTATACGTTGGAAATATGCTAAATACTGTTAGTGTTTATGCACAGCGAACCAAGGAAACAATAGTGCCTATACTATCTGAGTCAGCAGCATTTAAGTGGCTGTATTTAGTTGGTTTTATAGGTTTGTTAGCTCGACTTGGTTACGGTTTTATTCGTCTGGGCGGATTAGCCGGAAAAGTTAACTTAGTCAAGTATAATGGATATAAGGTTGCTGATTTGCCCGGTCAGTTTAATCCATTTTCATTCTTTAATGTGGTATTTATTAATCAATCGCGATACTCTCAAAAAGAAGTTGAGCAAATTATGATTCATGAATTAACACATGTTCGACTTAAGCACAGCTGGGATGTGCTTTTACTCGAAATTCTGCTAATTGTTCAGTGGTTTAATCCCTTTGCATGGCTATTGCGAAGTATGCTAAAGGAGTTGCACGAATTTCAGGCCGACAAGCAAGTGCTTGATCATGGCTATTCAGCTAAAAGTTATAAAGCGTTGTTGTTGTTTCAGGCTACTGGTGCCCGCCTATTGCCGGTTAATAACTTCAACCAATCTTTAACTAAAAAACGATTTACAATGATGAAAAAAGATAAGTTTCAAAAAATATTTGGATTAAAGTCGGTGTTTGCCATCGTAAGCATTGTTCTCGTAAGTGTAATGTTTGCATGCGAGCTAAGAGAAGTCGATCCTGAATTAACCCAGGAAGAACAAGAGATAAAAGAGGCTATTGCCAATTCAACGGAACAGGATTTAACAATAATTGGTGATGAACCTACCTTCTTTGTGGTGGAGCAAATGCCTCAATACCCCGGTGGTGAGGATTCATTACGGAATTATATAGCAACAAAAGTAAAGTATCCAGATTTGGCTAAGCAAAACAACCTTAGCGGTCGAGTGTATATTACATTTATTGTGAGTAAAGATGGTCCGGTAAAAGATGCCAAGATTGCACGTAGCAGTGGTTACACCATACTGGATGATGAGGCTATGCGTGTAATCAATGCAATGCCAAAATGGACTCCTGGTATGCAAAAAGGCCAAGCTGTTAACGTAAGCTATACTGTGCCAATAAACTTTAGTCTACAATAGCATAAGAATAATCTATTCAAAAATAACATGCGGATTATCAACTGGTAGTTCGCATGTTTTATTTTTACACTTGTAAATAAGCGTTTGCCCTTCTTTAAACCTATCCTTAAAAATACTCATTTCATCATTTAATTGGCTTGAGCCGGCATAAACAACACCAGGTATAAACAGCAGCTGTAATGTTTTTCGGTATTCATCGGCTTGCTCCCCACAAATGATCCACTCCTGTCGTTTCTTTTGTAATGCCGATAACAATGCCCATTGTGCGTAATACGTTGGGTGTTCTTCAATAGCCTGATGCATACGCTCTATTTGAATATTAGCTATTTTTTCAAATTCTGGCAAATGAATCAGTTGATGTAAGCGAATAAGATTGTTAGTCATTGCACCTACCGATGATGGAATCACATTATCCTGCAAATCTGTTTTACGTGCAATCAGTTGTTCGCCAAGTTTAGAGTTGTAATAGAAGAGTTGAGCAGTTGAGCTGTAGAAGTTCTTGATCGTATATTCACTTAATAATTTTGCTTCATCCAGATACTTTTGATTAAAAGTTACTTCGTAAAGACCAATAAGTGCATCAATCATAAAAGCATAATCATCCAGAAAAGCATCAATTTTACTAATCCCATTTTTTGATGTTCGTAACAACCGGCCATCCTCTTGTTTTACATTGGCTAGTAAAAACGACATGGCATTTTGTGCCAAACTCAAATAGTGCTCATCTCCAAAGGCCTGATAGGCATCTGTGAGTCCCTTAACCATTAAAGCATTCCATGAAGTTAGAATTTTATCATCCAAACCTGGGCGTATCCGGTTTTTACGCTTATTCAGCAACTTTTTTAAAGCGGCATCAATATTTTTATCGAAGTCATTCAGGTTAAGCTGATTTTTTAGAGCATATTCTTCACGAGTAATGTTGCCGTGTAGAATATTATTACCGTGTTCCCAGTTTCCAGTTTCCGTAATATTAAAGTATTTATAGAAATGCTCATTCGCTCCGAGCTCTTGGTTTAACTCAGTATAATTCCAAACATAAAACTTACCTTCTTCACCCTCGCTATCAGCATCCAGAGCTGAGTAAAAGGCACCATCAGATGATGTTAGTTCTCTTTCAATAAAAGCAATTATTTCTTCTACAGTGCGTTTATAAAGTCCTTTACCACTTGTTTTATAAGCATTACTGTATAGCGAAATGAGTTGAGCATTATCATACAACATTTTCTCGAAATGGGGAGCAAACCAACGTTCATCAACCGAATATCGTGCAAAGCCTCCTCCAGCCTGATCATATATTCCACCAGACGCCATTCGGTCGAGTGTAAGGTACAAGAAGGATTGTAACACTTCATCGTTTTCGATAAAACCAAGCTGATGAATAAGGTTTAGAGCCACAGGCATTGGAAATTTTGGTGCAGCTCCTAATCCACCATTTTTATTATCAAATCGCACTTTGGCTTTAAGTAAACTCTTGTATACATCCGCAGGAATTGTATTATCTGCCAGTTCTGGTATATTTAGTTGGCGTATGCCTTCAGTTAATGCAGTGGCTTGCTGTAACAGTTTATCTTTGTCATTGGAATATAATTGTGCTAGCTGCTGCAAGACCTCCATCCACCGATTTTTCTGAAAATAAGTACCTCCCCATACCGGACGACCATCGGGAAGGGCAAAACAATTTAAAGGCCAACCACCACTTCCAGTTATCATCTGAACAGCTTCCATATATATTTGATCCACATCGGGTCGTTCTTCTCTATCCACTTTTATACAAATAAAGTGCTCATTCATCAGTTGGGCTACTGTTTCATCTTCAAAAGACTCATGCTCCATAACATGGCACCAATGACATGCCGAGTAACCAATGCTTATTAATATCAATTTGTTTTCCTTTTTGGCCAATTGTAAAGCCTTATCCCCCCATGGATGCCAGTTAACAGGATTATGAGCATGCTGTAATAGATATGGACTGGTTTCGTTAATTAATTGATTGGTGTGCATTGTTGCCTTTTTATTTTGCGATGGTGAACAGTTGATAATTAAAAAACTACCCAAAAACGATAGAATAATATGCGATAGTCTCATGTAAACAGAACACTTCTAAAATGGAGTGGTTCAAGCACAGATGAAATTATTATTATAACTTTAATGCAAACAACACACTAAAATTAGGTGAACTTCTGTTTTAATACTGAGGTAGTAGTTCGTCTTTAATTGGATCACTTTTATTAATGCCAGCCATGTGTAAGAAAGGGATATTGTATATAATATGGGTAGTGCTATTATATGGTTGCCTGGGCTTAGAATCGGAAAATATTTCTGATAGCATCTCTTATCAGCCCGACATTTCATTGCCATTGGGCAAGTTATTAGTGGAATATACTGATATTGATGATGTGCCTATTATACCTCCTGTTGATTTAACCCCGGTAACCTACCACGAAAAGGATACGGTGTACTTTAGGGTTGAAGAAAATGTTGCTGTTCGTGAACGAATACTGGAGTTAATGTTTCAATTTGATTCAAAAAATCGATTTCCGGCAGCAGTAGAGTTCAGGCTCTATTATTGGGATGACACAAATACGGATATATACCTGACTGAAGAGCCTATTACATTGCCGGCAGCAGAGATAGATGCCACAGGTTTAGTTGTAAAAGAAAGTACAGACCTAACCAAGTTACCACTTAGTGATAAGCAGATAGATGATATTTTATCAGTAAATCGTTTTGTAATAGAAGCTACCATTAAAGATGTTGTTTTTACGCCCGAAGTTGTTGATCAAATCAATACCTACAGCATATTATCGGCTGTTGGTGTTAGAGCGCACGTTGATTTTAGATGAGAAAACCATTATCAACATATCTAATCCTTGTTATTGTGCTGATTGCTGTGTCTTCTCATGCCCAGCAAAATCTCACACTCTTTCTTATGCACGATGTACCACAAGCTAATTTTGTGAATCCTGCGATACAAAATCGCTGCAATTGGATTGTTGGCATTCCTGCATTATCCTCTATTCATGCAAACTATAACAATACAGCATTTTCGCCTAACGATATACTTCGCTATGATGCCAGTGTTGATTCCAGCTATATTGATTTGGACAAAGTCGTGGATGATTTTAATTCCACCGAGCTATTGGAATCAACCATTCATTATACGCCTTTGTATTTAGGTTTATGGGCGAAGAAAAATTATCTCACATTTGCTCTTACCGAAAAGGTGACAAGCTATAATACACTATCAAAGGAAGCTGCTCAATTAGTCTGGTTTGGAAACACTCCCTTTCAAGGACAAGAAGCATCGCTTAATGGAATTCGGGCTAATGGTTATCATTTGCGCGAATATGCCTTTGGTTTGGCACGTAGTATTTCAGATAAACTTACGCTTGGTATTCATGCTAAATTGTTATTTGGAAAAGGCAGTATGTATATGCCTCGCACCAAGGGAGGACTAAGCACCAACGAGCGTAATTTTAATATATTAATCAATTTGGATACTCAAGCCAGTTTGTCTTTTCCAATAGATGTTGAGATAGATGACGAAGGCTATGTTTCGAATATTTCTTTACAAGATGATGTGGATTGGATGGCTTATATGATGAACCGAAAAAATATGGGTGTAGGTTTTGATTTTGGGTTTATTTATGAATATGATGAACGTACAACTTTTTCAGGCAGTCTGTTAAATATTGGATTAATCGGATGGAAGTCGAATGTGAACACCTTTGTATCGGATGGAACATTTGAGTTTACCGGAACCGACTCATCAACAGACTTTAATAGCAGTGATTATGTGCAAGAATTACGCGATAGTTTACAGCATCAGTTTGTGCCAGTACCTGAAAGCAACTCGTATACCTCACGTTTAGTTCCTGAAATGTACTTGGGCGCAACTCATACCTTTACTGATCACTTAAATGGTGGCGCAGTTTTCTATTCCCGTGTTCTTCGCAATAAAATTCAGCCGGCATTCACACTATCGGCCAATACCTACAATTATAAAATGCTCAATGCTTCGGTATCGTACACCGCTATTAACGGCGATTATTTTAACATTGGGGCCGGTATCGGTTTAAAAATTGGCGTTTTACATTTACATGCCGTAGCCGATAACCTATCTGGTTTTTTGAAGATGGCCAGCCAACGCAACCTCAACCTTCGCTTTGGTTTAAGCATCGTTCCGCGTTGTAATGAGCCCAGAGAAAAAACATCTAAAAGTAAGAACGGGATCAGTGCTTTACCATGTTATACCAGTCCATATAAAGAAGATCAAAAGAGGCGAAAATAAAAACTCCCGATTCACAAGAATCAGGAGTTAGAATTATTATAAAACTATCTTTTCTTACTTCAATAAAGCATCCATTTTGGCGGCTTCAGCTTTTTGATCTAGTCGTAGGTAAATATTTTTCAAATGACGGATGTAGCTTTTATTAGCGTCATCTTGTTTACGCAGTTTCAGAAAAGTATCACGTGAGATGCGAAAGTCAGCTGATACTTTCTTTAAATCACGACGTAAATACGCATAAGTAGTGGCATTCTTTTTCTTATTGTACTTTGCCATTTCGTACTGATATTTCTTCTCAGCTTTATTGTAATAATAACTCGCTTTCCATTCTAAAGCTTCCGCATAATCAGGATATTCTTTTAATAAGTCATTACAAGCAATAGCTGCTGGATGTGATTTATTAGTTGCTTCTAATGCTTTAATATTTACCATGCTTACTTCTTTCGACAGCTTCACATCTCCTTTCGATTCAAACAATAAAAGAATAGCATTATAATTTTCTTTAGATTGGTTAAGAAAGATGAGTCGTTCTGTTGCAAGTTTTGTTAACTCAATTTCTTTTATCTGTTCTTTTTTTGTATTCCACAAAACTAATTCTTCATCTACCTTTTCATTGCTTTGTAACATTTGCGCATACTCAGCAATTAGCTTGATATTAGCTTCGTCTTTTAAAAGCATGTTATAGATTTCAGCAGCTTCATCAATCAAATCTAACTGTCCACATGCTTGGGCTTGTTTAATCAATAGGTCTTTACTTACTTCTACATTATTAGTTTTGGCTAAAGAAATATATTCAGAATAAAGCACATGTGCTTTACTGTAGTCTGCTTGTTCGAATGCTGCATCAGCCTGTATTTGAATCGATGGCAGTTTGGCTGTTGGGTTACATGCAACCATCAATACAGCTGTTAATACAATGATTATCTTCTTCATGGCAATCGTGTTTTGGTGTTTAATGAAAGACGAAGATACGATCAAAAGCCGTGCCTAACAATTGACAGCTCCTAATATCTGATTATACCGGGGCTAATCGAATCATTCTTAAAAGGAATTAGAACCTGTGAATTCAGGGGCTTAAGACGCTTCTTGAATATTAATGGACTTTTTAACTGCTCTATAGAAACATTTGTAATGCCTTCTCGATAACAACCTAGTTCTTTGGCTGCTATCTGACTAAGGTCTATAATACGACCTTTAATAAATGGACCACGGTCATTAATACGAACAACTACAGTTTTGTTGTTATTCGTATTGGTAACGAGCACCTTGGTTCCAAATGGCAAGGTGCGATGGGCAGCGGTCAACTTTGTATTGGAAAAGATCTCGCCGTTAGCTGTCAGTCGGCCTTCAAATTTATTGGCATAATATGACGCCATACCTTCTTGATGAAAATCTTGAGCAGAGGCACTAATTGCGATCATAAGGAGTATAAGGCTTAATGATAACCGCATCGTTTTCTTTATGTTATTTGACTTTTGTAACTCCTCCTGACACAATAAACTTCATTACATCGGCCGGATGTGCATCAATTGGCTTCACATTTTGGGTTGGTACAACATATAATTCGCCTAAAATACCATATGAACTGGGCAGATATACAGCTATCTTGTCTTTCACACCCAATTCGTTTAAATCTGATGACGTGATAAAACCAAATCGTTGCAGAATACCATCTTTATCAAGTGTTATTAATACTGGCTTTTCAAATTTTCGCTCTTTACCCACAAAAGCCGATAAAAGATCTTTAACAGATGTGTAGATCACTTTAATGAGAGGTGCTCTTTTCAACATTCGATCAAAGGAATTACTGATAGGTGTTGTTATTAAGCGTTGACCAACAAATCCAATAAGCGTTATAAAAAGGAGAATTACCAGTAGACCCAAGCCAGGAAAATTAAACTGGGCATAGGGTTCATGTTGAAATATTTCCAAATCACGTAATAAACCGTCGAGCCAGATAAATGAGAATATTAACACATATAAGGTCACCGCAACAGGAACAACATAAAGCAGTCCTTGAAAGAAATATCTGGCTAGTTTTTTCATATTAAGAATATCAAGAAATTTCTGATTTGAAAATCTACAAATTGTTTTCTTCTCGTACTTTCTTTGTTAAGCTCCTTACTATTAAGTCATACGATTGGTCAATCCACTCGCATAACAGTTCATCTCTAATGGAGCCATCTACATATACGGTGTTCCAATGCTTTTTGTTCATATGATAGCCTGGTTGTACTGCTGGGTATTGCTCTCTCAATTCAATAGCGTACTCAGGATCACACTTTAAATTAATGCTGAATTCTTTATCCAGACTTGTAAGTGCAAACATTTTATTAGCCACCTTGAAAACCAGCGTCACTTCATCAAATGGAAATTCTTCAGTAACGACAGGTTTAGCAATACAATATTCTCTAAAATCTTCGATGTTCATGGTTTTGATTGTTTCTTGAAAGTTTGAAGCCAGCAGTTGTTTAAATACTGGGATGCTAAGGTGCAGGGTTTCTTTTAATTCCTTGTGTCTTCGTGCCTTTGTGTTAATGTTTTTTCATAAGCTCGGATGAAACGCTTCATCAATATGCTCTATCATCCAATCTTGGCCATTCGGAATTAAGGTCACCACATCAAAGCGCACTTCGTTTTCGATATTCATTTCGTTAATGTATGCTTCTGTTGCCTCCACAATAAAACGAATTTTTCCATTAGTAATGGCTTCTTTCGGATTTTCCCAACCATCGGTGGTGCGTGTTTTTACTTCTATTATCACTAAATAATTGCCATGCATGGCAATTAGGTCAATTTCCTTGTGATTGTATTGCCAATTGCGTTCTAATATTTCAAAGCCTTTTTTCTCAAGGTAATCTGCAGCAATGGCTTCTCCGGTTTTACCTAATTCATTATGATCAGCCATAACTTTAGAATATTAATTGGCAATTTTCATCTGATACACTTAAAGTCACTCTTTTACCAAACACCAAAGGTTGATTTAAATGATTATGACCAGCCTGGAATCGAAACATAACCGGGTAATCATATTCAGCCACGGCTTCTTTAATTATTTCACAAGCGTTCTGACCATAAGGATCATCATTATCTTTCATGTCTGTAAAATCACCAACAATTATTCCACTGAGTTGCTTAAGAAAACCGCTAAGTTTCAGGTTTTGCATCATTCGGTCAATGTGATATAGGTATTCCGACAGATCTTCGATAAACAGAATTTTTCCATGCGGATTGGGATCATAATCAGTTGAACGTAAGGCGTAAATCAATGATAAGTTACCTCCAATTAGTATCCCTTCCGCTTCGCCTGAACGGTTTAATGTGCATGGTTTTGTGGTGTAGCAGGGCAATTCACCATGTAAGAGCTTAAACAGATTCTCAATGTCTTCATCATCTTCACTTTTATCCGGGAAATTCTTAGGCATTGGGCCGTGCATAGAGGCAACTCCAACTACATGGTTTAATGCTGCATGCAGAACTGTAATATCACTATAACCCACAATCCATTTTGGATATTCGAGATAGTGTGTAAAATCCAGTTGATCAATAATACGAATGGTTCCATAACCACCACGCGCGCAAAATATGGCGTCAATATCCTTACTATTAAGCATGTGCTGCAGATCGTTTTTGCGGTGCTCATCATTTCCGGCATACTGATGAAACGCATTACACACATTGTCACCTAATACAACTTTATAACCTCTTTTATGTAGAAACTTCTCAGCAAAATGAATAGTTTCTGCATCAATTTTACCTGCAGGTGCTACAATACCAATGGTTGAGCCTTTTTCAAGTGACTTAGGAAAAATCATAGCTATAGTTTATTAGTAATTCGTAAGTAGATTGATTTTACTATCTGGATGATGCACAAGCTGTATTTATACAATAATAAGAATAGTAACACGGAGACACAAAAACATAGCGGGATATTTTTTCTTTGTGCCTTTGTGTCTTGGTGTTTCGCTAGCTAATCATGCATTTAATTAAATTCTTTGCATATCTTTGCGCCATTAAAATAAGCCCTGTTAAATCAGGGTTTTGAAGTATATAATTTGCTGTTAAAACCTATAAAACGTTTTAACAAACCATAAAATAATTCAAGCAGAATGAAGCAAGCGGGAGATTTTAAAAGAACTTTGGTGACCACTGCCTTACCTTATGCCAATGGTCCTGTTCATATTGGTCACTTAGCAGGTGTGTATGTGCCGGCTGATATTTATGTGCGCTATCTACGTCTTAAAAAAGAGGATGTTGTATTGATTGGAGGCTCTGATGAACATGGTGTTCCAATTACGCTTAAGGCCAAGAACGAAGGAGTTACACCTCAGGATGTAGTGGATAAGTTCCATGGTATTATCAAAGATTCATTTGAGAAATTCGGTATTACTTTCGATGTGTATTCGCGAACCACGAGCAAGATGCATCATGAAACTGCTAGCGAGTTTTTCAAAACTTTATACGATAAAGGGGAGTTTATTGAGAAAGAATCGGAGCAATATTACGATGAAGAAGCAAATCAATTTTTAGCAGATCGTTATATTACAGGCACTTGCCCACATTGTAAAAGCGAAGGCGCTTACGGTGATCAATGCGAGAGCTGTGGTACGTCGCTAAATGCAACTGACCTTATTAATCCTCAGTCGGTTGTATCTGGAAGCAAGCCCGTTATCAGAAAAACAAAACATTGGTATTTACCATTAGATAAACATGAGCCGTTCTTAAAAGAATGGATATTGGATGGCCATAAAGAATGGAAAGCCAATGTATATGGTCAGTGTAAATCATGGATCGATCTTGGTTTACAGCCACGTGCTGTGAGTCGTGACTTAGATTGGGGCGTGCCTGTACCTATAGAAGGAGCTGACGGCAAAGTGCTTTATGTCTGGTTCGATGCTCCTATTGGTTACATATCTGCTACAAAAGAGCTAACACCTGAATGGGAAAAATACTGGAAAGATGACGATAGTCGTTTGCTTCATTTTATTGGTAAAGACAATATCGTTTTCCACTGTATCGTTTTTCCATCGATGTTGAAGGCTGAAGGAAGCTACATATTACCTGAAAATGTGCCGGCTAATGAGTTTTTAAACTTGGAAGGTGATAAGATTTCAACGTCACGTAATTGGGCTGTTTGGTTGCACGAGTATTTGCTTGATTTTAAAGATAAGCAGGATGTATTACGTTATACTTTAACCGCGAATGCACCTGAAACAAAAGATAACGACTTTACTTGGAAAGATTTCCAAGCGCGAAATAACAATGAATTGGTGGCGATCCTCGGTAATTTTGTGAATCGTGCTATTGTATTAACGCACAAATATTACGATGGAGCTGTTCCATCACAAGGTGAGTTAACAGATTACGATAAGGAAACGTTAAATGAAATTCCCGTCTTGGTAAAGAAGGTTGAAGATGCTTTGGATCACTTTAAGTTCCGAGAAGCAGTTAAAGAAGCCATTAATTTATCGCGTTTAGGAAATAAATATCTGGCCGACACAGAACCTTGGAAATTAATTAAGACCGATGCAGAGCGAGTGAAGACTATTATGAATATAGCGCTTCAAATCACAGCAAATGTATCCATTTTGATTGAGCCATTCTTGCCATTTACGGCGAAGAAAATGCAAAACATGCTTAACCTTGAAGGATTGGAATGGGATGCATGTGGTAAATTGGATTTATTAACTGAAGGGCATGCGGTAAATAAACCAGAATTATTGTTTGAAAAGATTGAAGACGAAACAATACAGGCGCAGCTCGATAAACTAGCACAAACAAAAGAGGATAATGAGGCGGCTAATAAAGTTGCAACTCCAGCCAAGGACAATATCGAGTTCGACGATTTTGTAAAGATGGATATCCGTGTAGGTACCATTATTGAAGCTGAGAAAGTAGCGAAAACTAAGAAGTTACTTCAATTAAAAGTAGATACCGGAATTGATCAACGAACAGTTGTTTCTGGTATTGCCGAGTTTTTCAAACCTGAAGAAATCATCGGTAAGCAAGTAAGTATTCTGGTTAATTTGGCTCCGCGTAAGATTAGAGGCATTGAGTCGCAGGGAATGATTCTAATGGCTGAAGATGCCACAGGCAAGCTAGAGTTTGTTGCACCTGACTCTGCTGTTAAAGAGGGATCAGAGATTAGGTAATTAAATAATTTCGAATAAAGGCTTTAAGTTGATTCTTAAGGCCTTTATTAAGCCATATATTCATTTCCTTTCCGCACTTTTTACCGTAACTTGCACGCCACTATGAATTGGCTTTCTAATAGTTGATAAAACAACCTATATTTTATGTATTTAAAATATGTTCTTACAGGAGTTGCTCTATTAATAGGGGGGCTTCTTGCTGTTCAAGGCAGTATCAATTCGCAATTGGGAGGGATACTAAAAAGCCCTTATCTGGCTGCCTTTGTTAGTTTCTTTGTAGGTACCTTAACCTTATTTGTTCTTAATGTTTTAATGCGGACAGAGCTGCCAACCAAAGCTGCGGTTGTTGAAATGCCCTTGTATTTATTTGTTGGAGGAATTATGGGTGCTATTTACGTGAGTTCGGCCATCATCCTAATCCCCAAAATTGGCGTAGCCACAATGCTAGGCGCATCCATTGGAGGTCAAATGATTGTAGCATCCATTATTGATCATTATGGATTCTTTAATTTGGCCGTTCACAGCATATCACCTGGCCGTATTATTGGCATTCTTTTATTAATTATTGGCGTCTTTCTTATTCAGCGCTTTTGAGTTATTAAAGAAAATTAGCTTTAATAACAGACTGATTAAGTACATGTTGTGATGAAAAAGAATATGCGATGTATTGATATATGTACATATGATATTGATTATCATGCTCTACAACACCTTTAAAAACAGTTAAAATTTATATTTAATATCAACAAAAGGTTTATTTTTGCGCCTTGGAAAAAAACAAACAGTTACATTATGGCAGATAAAACAAATCAACTGTTATTTAGTGATTTTCCGCCCGTATCTACTCAAGAGTGGATGGATAAAATCACGGCAGATCTTAAAGGAGCAGACTTTGAAAAGAAGCTTGTGTGGAGAACCAATGAAGGGTTCAACGTACAGCCTTTTTACCGTTCTGAAGACCTTGAATCATTAAATTACCTGGAAAGCCAACCTGGCGAGTTTCCGTATGTACGCGGTAACAATGTAAAAACCAACAAGTGGTTTGTGCGTCAGGATATCGTTGTAAAAGACGTGAAGGCAGCTAACGAAAAAGCACTGACTATCCTTACTAAAGGAGTAGATAGTCTTGGCTTCATCATCGAAGAGAAAGCGCTTATTACCGAAGCTAATATCGAGGCTTTATTGAAAAACATCCTATCGGATGATGTGGAAATTAACTTTGCTGCGTGTTGTGGTAATAAAGAGTTAATTGAAGCTGTTGTTGCAGTTCTTAGTAAGATGAATCGCAACCTTGCAGAGGTGAAAGGTTCAATTAGCTTTGATCCAATTGGTAATTTAACCATTAATGGTAAAGCATGCTGTGCAATCGAAAAGGCATTAGATCGTACAAAAGAAATTGTTGAAGCAGCTGCAAAGCTACCTCAGTTTAAAACGGTTGCTGTTAATGCTAAAAACTTTAACAATGCAGGTTCTTCAATTGTGCAAGAATTAGCATTCGGACTTTCAATGGGTAACGAGTATTTGTCTCAGTTAACCGCAAGAGGTCTTTCTGTAAATGAAGCTGCTTCTGCAATCAAATTTAACTTTGGTGTAGGTGGTAATTATTTTATGGAAATTGCTAAGCTTCGTGCTGGCCGTTTATTATGGGCAAAGATTGTTGAAGCATACAAGCCAACCGGTGTTGAAGTATGTAAAATGCATGTTCATAGCGAAACTTCTGAATGGAACAAGACTATTTTCGATCCAAACGTAAACATGTTACGTACACAAACTGAAGCAATGTCTGCTTCATTGGGTGGAACACAATCATTAACTGTTCAGCCTTATGATGCATTGTACAAAGATTCGGATGAGTTCTCTGAGCGTATTGCACGTAACCAACAGTTATTGTTGAAAGAAGAATGTCATTTCGAAAAAATTGTTGATGCTTCAGCAGGTTCATACTATATAGAAAATCTGACAAATAGCATTACTGAGCAAGCATGGGCTTTATTTGTTCAGGTTGAAGACAAAGGTGGTTATTTAGCTGCGTTGAAAGAAGGCTTTGTACAAGGTCTTATTACAGAAACAGCAGATAAGCGTCGTAAGGCCGTAGCTACGCGTCGCGAGAACTTATTAGGAACCAATCAATTCCCTAATACTGGTGAAATCATTTCTGGTGATATTGATGCTTCTAAATTGGTTAAAGCAAATTGCTGTTGTGGTGATGACAAAGAAGTTGAGCCAATCACGTTATTCCGTGCTGCTAACGAATTTGAAGAATTACGTTTAGCTACTGAAAATGCTACTAAGCGTCCAAAAGTATTCATGTTGACTTATGGAAACTTGGCTATGCGTTTAGCTCGTTCTCAATTCTCAGGTAACTTCTTCGGATGTGCTGGTTACGAAATTATCGATAACCTGGGCTTTAAAACCATTGAAGAAGGTGTTGAAGCAGCTAAGGTAGCTAATGCCGACATCGTAGTACTTTGTAGTGCTGATGATGAGTACACGGAAGCAGCTCCAAAGGCATTTGAATTATTAGGCGACACTCCATTGGTAATTGCAGGTGCTCCTGCTTGCGCTGATGAGCTGAAAGCTAAAGGCATCACAAATTTTGTGAATGTTCGTTCAAATGTTCTTGAGACATTGAAAGGTTTCAACCAATTGCTAAATATTTAACTAAACACAGAGACATAAAGACGCAGAGTTTTATGAATGAGGAAGAATATAATAAGCTATCGAGTTCGGTAATAGGTGCAGCAACTGAGGTGCACAAGGAGCTTGGGCCAGGTTTATTAGAGACTGTTTACGAGGAATGTTTTCTTTCTGAACTAAAGGAGAGAGGCATCAAAGCAAGCAGTCAAGTGAAACTTCCAATCATTTATAAAGGTAAAGAACTGAGTAAGCATTTTATTATTGACATTATAGTTGAAGATAAATTGATAATAGAACTAAAAGCAGTGGAGAATATTCTATCTGTACATGAGGTTCAATTGCATACTTATCTCAAGCTTTCAGGAATGAAACTCGGCTTATTAATCAATTTCAATGAGACTGTTTTAAGAAATGGGATTAGAAGAAGAATTAATAGTTAATAATCTCAGCGTCTCCGTGCCTCAGCGTTAAAATTAAAAAACATGCGACCAAAATTTAATAACATAGATATTAAAACCAAGCCTTGTGGTAGCAAGGATGCCAAAGCTTGGGAACAAAAGCATGGGGTTAAAAAAGACTGGGTAACACCAGAGCAAATCCCTGTAAAACCAGTTTATAGCAAGGAAGACCTTGAAAATATGGAGCATTTAAATTATGCTTCAGGTTTACCACCATACCTACGCGGACCATACTCAGGTATGTATGCCATGCGTCCATGGACTATTCGTCAGTATGCAGGTTTCTCTACTGCTGAAGAGTCAAACGCATTCTACAAGCGTAACTTAGCTTCTGGTCAGAAAGGTTTATCAGTAGCATTTGACTTGGCTACACACCGTGGCTATGATTCAGATCACCAACGTGTAGAAGGTGATGTGGGTAAAGCTGGTGTTGCTATTGACTCTATCTTAGATATGAACGTGTTATTTGATGGTATTCCATTGGATAAAATGTCGGTATCGATGACAATGAATGGTGCTGTATTACCTGTATTAGCCTTTTACATTGTTGCTGGTTTAGAGCAAGGTGTTAAGTTGGAGCAGATGGCTGGTACCATTCAGAATGATATTTTGAAAGAATTTATGGTGCGTAACACTTACATCTACCCACCTAAATTTTCGATGAAAGTGATTGCTGATATTTTCGAATTCACATCACAAAAAATGCCTAAGTTCAACTCTATCTCTATCTCGGGTTACCACATGCAAGAAGCAGGTGCCACTGCTGATATTGAGTTAGCTTATACTTTGGCCGATGGATTAGAGTACTTACGTGCTGGTACTGAAGCAGGATTAGACATTGATGCATTTGCACCTCGTTTATCTTTCTTTTGGGCTATTGGTATGAACCATTTTATGGAGATTGCTAAGATGCGTGCCGGACGAATGTTATGGGCGAAAATTGTAAATAAATTCAACCCAAAAAATCCTAAGTCACTAGCGTTACGTACGCACTCACAGACTTCAGGATGGTCATTAACAGAGCAAGATCCGTTCAACAATGTTGGACGTACTTGTGTTGAGGCCATGGCTGCTACAATCGGTGGCACTCAATCGTTACACACTAACGCATTGGATGAGGCGATTGCACTTCCAACTGATTTCTCTGCTCGTATTGCTCGTAATACACAGATTTATATTCAGGACGAAACACAAATTTGTAAAGGCGTTGATCCTTGGGCTGGTTCATACTATGTAGAGTCATTAACCAAAGAATTGGTTGACAAAGCATGGGCACTTATCGAAGAAGTTGAGTCGTTAGGTGGAATGGCCAAAGCTATTGAGTCAGGTATTCCTAAAATGCGTATCGAAGAAGCTGCGGCACGTACGCAAGCTAAAATCGATAGTCAGAACCAAACAATTGTTGGTACTAACAAATACCGTCTTGAAAAAGAAGATCCTATTGACATCTTAGATGTTGATAATGTAGAGGTTCGTCGTTCGCAGATTGAGCGCCTTGAGAAACTTCGTGCTAACCGTAACGAGGCAGAGGTTCAAGCTTCTTTAGAAGCTATAACTAAGGCAGTTGAAACAGGTGAAGGAAACTTACTTGAATTAGCTGTTGATGCAGCACAAAAACGTGCTTCACTTGGTGAAATCTCTGATGCTTGTGAAAAAATCGTTGGTAGATATAACGCAGTAATTAGATCAATTAAAGGAGTGTATAGCGCAGAAGCAGCAGACGATAAAGAGTTTGCAAAAGCAACCGGATTAGCAAAAGAATTTGCTGAGAAAGAAGGTCGTCAGCCTCGTATCATGATCGCTAAAATGGGTCAGGATGGCCATGATCGTGGTGCTAAAGTGGTAGCAACAGGATATGCTGATATCGGTTTTGATGTGGATATGGGACCATTGTTCCAGACACCTGCAGAGGCGGCGAAGCAAGCTGTTGAAAACGATGTTCATGTGGTAGGTGTTTCTTCACTAGCTGCTGGTCACAAAACATTGGTACCTCAAATTATTGCTGAGCTTAAAGCGCTTGGTCGTGAAGATATCATGGTGATTTGTGGTGGAGTAATTCCAGCTCAGGATTACGATTTCCTTTACGAAGCTGGTGCTGTGGCTATTTTTGGCCCTGGTACATCAGTTGCTAAAGCAGGTTCAGACATTCTTAACTTGTTAATTGAGCAAGCTGCTGAGTAAATGTAATTAGTGCACGGTGTTTTAAGCACAGTGTAATAAGGCACTTTCAGAAGTAGCAAGATTTTAAATAAAATTGAGAGGTTAATCATTTAAGGTTATCCTCTTTATTTTTCATAACTATTCATCAGTACAATAACACCTGCTTTGCATTGACTTGTGGGCGCACCAATGCCTGTTTTGGCATTTTAGTTGAATAAATTCTTAAGCTGCTTGTGTAAGATTGTCTTGCATTCGCCGCCCAATTTCAAGGGCATTACTGACGTGGATTCCAAAGAATATCCAAAGGATTTCATTCTCCTTGGTTCTTGCTTTTATACGATTCAGGTAGTAATGTTGTTTATCCTTGCCAAAACTGCCTTCTAGTTTGGTAGCCCGTTCTTTCGTAATCATTGCTGCCAGCTTCTTTCGTTGATGTTCGTGCTTACCAGCCCTTCCTTTTCTCACAAAATCGGTTCTGATATTATTAGAAGATGCAAATTTACGGTTAGCATTGGTAGCATAAATGGCATCAGCTCCAATCAGATTTACTTTTGTATGAGTCAAAGTTTGGGCCAGACGGACAGTTGATTTAAAATGTGTTCCTTCGTTAAAGGCATCAAAACTGAGGTGTTCGATAAAACTGATGCCATTGACTTGTACTTTATTAACCTTAGCTCCAAACTCTACAGCTTTAGCTTCTTTACCCCGTACAATTGGACGAATATAACTTTTTGAGAGACTAACTATTCGGTTTTCAGGAGATTTGCCTGTCGTAAATTTATAGTTTTGCTGTTCCCATACTTTTTCAATAATGCCGTATTGCTTATAGTACTTTGCAGGCATTGGGTCATCAGACTGCTGTGTGTGTTTTTCCAGTTCTGCCAAAAGCTTTTTGAGTAATGCCAGTAAGCCTCTGGTAATTGCAGCTCTTTCTTTTTTTGGCCTGCGTCGCTTGCGGCTGTAGTTCCAATAGCGTTGTCTCCATTTGTTATACTTGGTGCGGGGAAGTGAGTGTTTTTGATGTTTACACAATAGCTTCAACTGGTTCTGACACCAATCGGTAGCTTCCCACAATAGTTTCTGATCGGTTGGAAAACGTACGCTGCTTTCGTAACAAGTAGCATCGGTGAGAATCTGATCTAATTCTTCCATATAAGGTAACCAATGCTGAGCTAAACAGGCTTGAGCCATATCCAAATCCAGTTTGGTAGCTAACTCACATCGGATCTGGCTGACAATTTTGAAGTTCTTAATATGTTCACCTACTTCTAGTAATAACTGGCAAAACAGTTGATAATGGACATTAGAGTTGAATTGCTCTACTAAGCGCTCGTCAGAACAACAGGCATAGTTTTTTAGAAACATTAGTCCCAATTTACCTTGCGGACTAAACAGGCAATCAGGTCCCATCTTACTTTTGCTTAAGCCAAAAGTTTTAACCAGATCATCCCATGGGATAGCTTGATAAATTTTGCCCAAAGAGCTAGAAAGAAATTGATTATAAACAACCTGAAAATTATCTTCAATTGAAAAAAGAGGAAGATGTGCTTGAAATTCTGGAATACTTTGTAATTTTATCACTACACGAAAAAAAGTAAACCCCGATTTATGGCAAAAGTGCCTGTTTTCGGGGTTTTGTTATACTTTTAAGATAGTGATATTTACTTAATTATCAAAGAGATATCTCATAAATGAATGTGCCTTCATAAACATTATGCTTGCAT
>Ga0209692_10002368_pt1 | contig 21011 bp, 12 predicted proteins | sample tdDd472_FD_187129 | JGI IMG/M metagenome (GOLD analysis project Ga0209692, IMG submission 187129) | Marine sediment microbial communities from the Atlantic coast under amendment with organic carbon and nitrate - tdDd47.2 (SPAdes)... | ecosystem: Environmental > Aquatic > Marine > Coastal >... | reverse complement strand
CCCTAAAAAGCCCATCGCCAGCAATACGAGATCGCACTCGTGACGCTCTTCGGAGCCTTCGACCTCGCTCATTTGCATACGGCCGTCATCGCCTTTGGCCCATTCAACACGAACGGTGTGCAAGGCGGCAACGTTACCGTTGTCATCACTTTCGAACTTCTTCGACAGGATGGCGTAGGAACGCGGGTCACAACCAAACTTGGCAATAGATTCCTCATGACCGTAGTCAGTGCGCATGATCAACGGCCATAGCGGCCAGGGGTTATCAGCCGCACGATCTTCCGGCGGCATCGGCATCAGCTCGAGGTTCAACATGTTGCTGCAGCCATGCCGCAGGCTGGTGGCAATACAGTCGGTACCGGTATCACCACCGCCGATAACAATAACCTTTTTGTCTTTGGCGCTGATGTACTCACCGTCCTTAAGGTCGCTATCAAGCAGGCTCTTGGTGTTTTTCGTCAGAAAATCCATCGCCAGGTGGACGCCGTTAGCTTCACGGCCCTCGATCGGCAGATCGCGGGCCACCGTAGCACCGGTTGCCAGCAGGACCGCATCGTTGTCTTTCTTAAGATCATTCGGGTCGAGGTCAACACCGACTTCAACGCCGGTAACGAACGTGATGCCTGCGTCGCGCAGCAGATCAACCCGGCGCTCAACGACGCCTTTGTCGAGCTTCATGTTCGGGATACCGTACATCAACAAGCCGCCGATACGGTCGGCACGCTCATATACCGTGACGTCGTAACCGGCTTTATTCAGCTGATCAGCTGCTGCCAGCCCTGCAGGCCCGGAACCGATAACTGCCACCGACTTGCCGTTGCGTTCGGCGGGCACCTGGGCAGCAACCCAACCTTCTTCAAAGCCGCGATCAATGATCGCGTTTTCTATGTTTTTAATCGTTACTGCCGGGTTATTAATACCGAGCACGCAGGAGCCTTCGCAAGGTGCGGGACAAACGCGACCTGTAAACTCGGGAAAGTTATTGGTCTTATGCAGACGGTCCAGCGCTTCCTGCCAACGCCCTTTGTAAACAAGATCGTTCCACTCAGGAATCAGGTTGTCGATAGGACAGCCGTTGTCAGACTGGCAAAACGGCACACCGCAATCCATACAGCGCGCACCCTGACGCTGCAGGTGCTCCTCTTCCGGACCTGTGTAAACCTCGCCATAATCCTGCAAACGCTCATTGGCATCGCGCCAGGGCACCTTCTTACGGGGATACTCCATAAAACCTGTTGGCTTACCCATTGGCACCCTCCTTCGATGAGAAGGCGTTACTCTGATCTTCGTGAATCGTTGATTCCATTTCTTCGTCGTGACGTTTGCGCTCTTGCAGAACGCGTTTGTAATCAGTCGGCATAACCTTAACGAACTGTTTCAGCACATCGGGCCAACCATCCAGCACCTCTGCAGCTACGCTCGAGCCGGTAAACTTGTGATGCAGCTCGATCAACTCGCGCAGCTCGGCAATATCTTCTTCGTCTTCAACCGGGTCGAGCTCGACCATGCCCATGTTGCACTTCGATGCGAAGTCGCCGTTGTAATCCCAGATATAGGCCACGCCGCCCGACATGCCGGCGGCAAAGTTGATTCCGGTCGGACCAAGAACGACAGTCACGCCACCGGTCATATATTCACAGCCGTGATCACCAACCCCTTCGACTACAGTCTTCGCGCCGGAATTACGCACACAAAAACGTTCCGCTGCCTTACCGCGGAAGAATGCACGGCCACCGGTAGCGCCATATAAAGCGACGTTGCCGATGATGACGTTGTCTTCTGCAACAAAAGAGCTTTCCTGCGGCGGGTAAATCACCAAGCGACCACCGGACAAACCCTTGCCCACATAATCATTACTGTCGCCTTCAAGCTCCAGGGTGATACCGCGGGCTACAAAAGCACCGAAGCTTTGACCCGCAGAACCTTTGAACTTCACGTGAATCGTATCGACCGGCAGGCCTTTCTCGCCCCAGCGGTTAACGACGGTGTTGGTGAGCATCGTACCGACGGTGCGGTTGGTGTTAACGATAGGCACCTCGAACTCAACTTTGTTGCCGTTCTCGATAGCATCCTTCGCCAGCTCGATCAGTTTGTTGTCGAGCGCCAGTTCCAGAGCATGATCCTGCTTAATGGTCTGACGAATCTCGGTGTTCGGATGCGGCAGCTGTGCAGGCGCAAGAATCGGCGCAAGATCCAGGCCATCGGATTTCCAATGATCAATAGCTTTTCGCGTTTCCAGCAGGTCAACGCGCCCGATCAGATCGTCGATGCGGCGAATACCGAGCGACGCCATCCATTCACGGGCCTCTTCAGCCACCATAAACAGATAGTTCACAACGTGCTCAGGCGCACCGGCAAACTTCTTGCGCAGCACTTTATCCTGCGTCGCGATGCCTACCGGGCAAGTATTCAGATGACACTTACGCATCATAATGCAGCCCATCGCAATTAGCGGGGCCGTCGAGAAACCCATTTCCTCGGCACCCAGCATGGCGGCAATCACCACATCGCGACCGGTACGCAAACCACCGTCAGTCTGCAGCGTCACGCGCGAACGCAGATCGTTCAACACCAGAGTCTGGTGAGTTTCGGCAATTCCCAACTCCCACGGCAGACCCGCATGCTTCACAGAAGTCAGCGGCGAAGCACCGGTACCACCGGTGTCACCGGCAATAAGAATGTGATCGGCGTGAGCTTTTGCCACACCGGCAGCAATCGTGCCGACACCGACTTCCGATACCAGCTTCACGCTGATACGTGCTTTCGGGTTCGAATTCTTCAGGTCATATATGAGCTGCGCCAGATCCTCGATCGAATAAATATCGTGATGCGGCGGCGGCGAGATCAGACCCACACCCGGCGTCGAATAACGCAGGCGGGCAATTTTCTCATCAACCTTACGCCCCGGAAGCTCGCCACCTTCGCCCGGTTTCGCTCCCTGCGCCATCTTGATCTGCAGTTCATCAGCATTGGCCAGATACCACGCGGTAACACCGAAGCGGCCCGAAGCGATCTGCTTAATAGATGAGCGTTTGGAGTCACCATTCGGCAGCGGGTTGAAGCGCTCAGGGTCTTCGCCACCCTCACCGGTGTTCGACTTAGCGCCCATGCGATTCATCGCTACGGCCAGAGTCTCGTGCGCTTCCGGTGAAATAGAACCAAAGCTCATTGCACCGGTACAAAACCGTTTAACGATCTCGCTGGCAGGCTCGACCTCATCGATATCAATCGGACTAACGGGCTTAAAGCGCAGCAAACCACGCAACGTGCAGTTTTCACGCTCTTCTTCATTCAGCTTGGCAGCGTAAGCTTTGTAAGCTTCCTTGCTGTTGGTCCGAGCTGCTACCTGCAGGTTTGCGATGTTGGCCGGTGTCCAGGCATGACGCTCACCGGCGCTGCGCCAGTGGAAGTCACCCGGGTTCGGTAGAGCGGGCAACTCGTCTTCCGCACGGGCCGGATAAGCTAGCTCATGGCGACGAATCGACTCTTCTTCCAGGACTGCAAAATCAACACCCTGCAAACGACTGGCAGTACCGACAAAACAACGGTCGACAACGTCTGCACGCAGGCCCAGCGCTTCAAAAATCTGTGCGCCTTTGTACGACTGCAGCGTCGAGATGCCCATGCGTGCCATTACCTTCAGCATGCCTTTAGCAACTGCACGACGATAACCGACAACGATTTCATCATCATCGTGATACACGCCTTCATCGACGAGACCATCGCGACGCGCCTGCCACAGCGCTTCAAACGCCAGATACGGGTTAATGGCGTCTGCGCCGTAACCGACGAGCAGACAGTGGTGATGCACTTCGCGCGCCTCACCGGTTTCCAAAACAATACCGATTTGGGTGCGCTTGGCATTCTTTACGAGATGGTGATGCACCGCACCGGTTGCCAGCAGGGAACTCACAGGAATGCGGTCACGGCCCATTGCCCGATCGGACAGAATGACCAGGCTATAGCCTTCATCAATGGCTGCCTCGGCTTCTGCACAAATTCTTTCCAAGGCAGCGGTCAGGCCTCCCGGTGCATCTGCAGCAGGGTAGGTGATATCAATCGTGCGTGACTTCCAGCCACGGTGATCAATCTGTTTCAGCGCCTCCAGCCCTTCGTTCGAAAGGATCGGGTGGCGAATGCGTAAACGGCCGCAGTTTTCTTCAGACGTTTGCAACAAGTTAGCTTCGGGGCCCACATGGCACTCGAGCGACATGATGATTTCTTCGCGGATCGAATCAATCGGCGGGTTCGTCACCTGGGCAAACATCTGCTTAAAGTAGTCGTAGATCATCCGCGGCTTGTCGGACAGACAGGCCAGTGCGGAGTCATTACCCATAGAGCCAACCGGATCGCGCAAATCGCGAATCAGCGGCAGCAGCATGAACTGCATGGTCTCTGTGGTGTAACCGAAAGCCTGCATTCTTGGCAGCAGACTGTCGCTATCAAGATGCTGCGCCTTCGGCTTAGGCAGGTCGACCAGCGAAATACGGGTTTTCTTAACCCAGTCGGCGTACGGGTTACGTGCAGCAAAATCGGCTTTCAATTCTGCGTCCGGAATCATCCGGCCCTGTTCAAAATCAACCAGGAACATCCGGCCCGGCTCCAACCGGCCTTTCAGTTTTACGTTGGCCGGGTCGACGGGCACTACACCGACTTCACTCGCCATGATGACGCGATCGTCGTGCGTGATGTAGTAGCGACTCGGGCGCAGACCGTTGCGGTCGAGCACAGCCCCAATGTAGCGACCGTCGGTAAAGGCTACCGAAGCAGGCCCGTCCCACGGCTCCATCAGGCAGGAGTTGTACTCATAGAATGCCTTGCGTTCGGCATCCATTAATTCATTCTTCTGCCAGGCCTCGGGCACCATCATCAGGACGGATTCCTGCAAGGTGCGGCCGTTCATCAGCAGAAACTCTAGAACGTTGTCGAAAGAACCCGAGTCGGATACGTCGGGCTCTACAACCGGGAACAGGTCAGCAATGTCATCGCCGAAGTATTCGCTTTCGGCAACACCCTCACGGGCGCGCATCCAGTTGACGTTGCCGCGCAGGGTATTGATCTCACCGTTGTGTGCCATAAAGCGGCACGGCTGGGCGCGATCCCAGCTGGGAAACGTGTTGGTCGAGAAACGCGAGTGCACCATTGCCAGATGCGTCGTGTAGTCTTCGGCATCGAGATCCGGGTAGAAGGGCTTAACCTGATCCGGCGCGAGCATGCCTTTATAAATAATGACCTTAGTCGACAGGCTGCAGACGTAAAAAGTCTTGGCTTCCTGCAGCGATTCATCAGTACGTAAATCGCGACTGGCGCGTTTACGAATCTGATACAACTTCCGCTCAAAGGCGTCGCCTTCGACACCGTTGGCAGCAATAAACAGCTGCTCAATATGGGGCTGGGACGCACGGGCCGTCGGGCCAACGTCAGCAGCATCCGCATCGACCGGTACTTCGCGCCAGCCAACCAACGTCTGACCCTGAGCGTCGGTCAGCTCGGCGATAAGGTTTTTACAGCGCTCCCGCTCTTTTGCATCAACCGGCAAAAACACGTTGCCGACAGCAAACTTGCCGTCTTCGGGTAATTCGACGCTCAGCTCGTCGCGGGCAACGCGCCTGAAAAACTCATAGGGCAAGCCGGTGAGGATGCCTGCACCGTCACCGGTATTCTTTTCAGCACCAAAGGCACCACGATGCTCCATCCGGCAAGCCAGATGGTCGGCATCCAATACGATCTGATGACTGCGCTCACCCTTGATGTGCGCAACAAAGCCGACACCGCAACTGTCTTTCTCGTTCGCCGGGTCGTAGAGACCCTGCGCTTCAGGAAATCCGTTGCTGCCCAATTTCTGCATATGATCACTCATATATATACGTTCTCATTCCAATCTTCAGAGCCGGGCATGCGTCGCCCGCGCGCATTGCGTGCCAATTGTTGGCTGCCGCAGTCACGCTCCGCTCCTTGAACTACCTGTCCAGAGAGCCTTCTCTGCTCAAAATCCTATTGCCGCCAGTTGCTCATCGCCCGCACCAGCGGAACCCATGCCCCCGAAAAGGTCATATGAGTGCCGGTGTTACCCGGGGCGATACAACGGCTGTATGGTGGATGACCCCTGTGCAACAGCGCAGCTGGCAGCTACCTGCCAACTACCATCTTGCGGGTCGTGTCCTTCAGGGTGGTCGCCCGAACCTCGTATTATAGCCCGAAATGGCTCTATAGCTCAATCTCAGCGTTGCAGTAGTTCAACAATAACTGCGCCAAAGCGCTGCTCCGCCTTATGTTCAGCCGGATTCTCAGGGTGTGAACGGGGTCACACCGGCCCCCTACGCTGCGTGACATCATTCCTGCCATGGACAATGAATATCAAGACGTACTGGCCTACTGGTTTGCCGCCGAGTCGCTGGACTCGCCCAAGCTGGATGGTCGCATGGAGCTATGGTTCGGCACGGATGCCGCTCTTGACCAGGATGTGAAAGAGCGATTCGGCGGTCTCGTTGACTCCGCCATTGCAGGCAAACTGAACCACTGGGCGAAAACCCCGGATGGCCGTCTGGCGCTGATTCTGTTGCTGGATCAGCTCACCCGCCGCTGCTATCGCGGCAGCAAGCAGGCTTACGCCGGTGATGCGTTGGCACTGCAGCTGTGCGCCAAAGGCGCGACACAGGAAATGCACCGCGAACTGACGGCCGAGCAACGCCTGTTCTTCTTTATGCCGCTGCAGCGGGCCGAATCAAGCAAAATTCAGGAGCGCTCGGTGAAGGTCTATCAGGCGTTGGTAAAACGTGTATCGGCAACGATGCGTGAAACATTTGAAACGTTTGCAATGATTGCCGAGATTCGCCACGACGTTATTGTCGAATTCGGCCGCTTCCCTCACAGAAATGAGGCGTTGGGGCGCGAAGCCACCGACTCCGAAAAGACCGCTCTGGCAGCTGCTGCCTGAGTACGGTTTGTGAGTACAGTTTAAGAGCTTAGTTAAAGGGCGCCTTGTGGCGCCCTTTTTTGTGTCTGCTATTGAACCGACGCATAAGGCATAATCGGAACAGCTTTCAGCCATTGTCCGGAGCAGCTCATGCATTTACGCGAGCCACGTCGCGTCGCCATTATCGGCGGCAGCAGAATTCCGTTTTGCCGGTCGTATACGAAGTATGCGCAGCAGTCGAATCAGGAGATGATGACTGCCGCCCTCAACGGACTGGTTGAAAAATACAGACTGCAGGGTAAACAGCTGGGCGACGTCGCCCTCGGTGCTGTTATCAAACATTCCCGTGACTGGAACCTGGCACGCGAATCGGTGCTGGGCACACAGCTGGCCGCCAATACGCCGGCCTATGACCTGCAACGCGCCTGCGGTACCGGTCTCGAAGCAGCCATCCAGATCGGCAGCAAGATTGCGTTGGGTCAGATCGACTGCGGCATTGCCGGCGGTGTCGACAGCGTCAGCGACACACCTATTGTTTACCCTGACGGCTACCGCAATGTTTTGCTCGGCAGTTTCATGGGCAGAAGCTTCTGGCAGAAGCTCAAACCGTGGTTCGGTCTGCGGCCGTCACACTTCAAACCCGAATTTCCGGGTACCGACGAACCGCGCACCGGCTTGTCGATGGGCGGTAGCACTGAACTCACCGCGAAAGCCTGGGGCATCACCCGTGACGCACAGGATCAACTGGCCTTCGAAAGCCACTCCAAAGCGGCGGCGGCATGGGAAGCCGGTTTTTACGAAGACCTCGTTGTGCCGTTTGCCGGCGCCGATGTCGACAACAATATGCGCCCGGACACTTCTCTGGAAAAACTCGCAAAACTGAAGCCGGCGTTCGACCGCTCAGGCAACGGCACAATGACCGCCGGCAATAGCACGCCACTAACCGACGGTGCCAGCGCAGTATTACTGGCCTCAGAAGAGTGGGCTGCCGCCAACAACCTGCCGGTGCTCGCCTACCTGACGTACGGCAAAGTCGCCGCCGTGGATTTTGTTGATCACGACCGCGATAACCTGTTGCTCGCACCAGCCTTTGCGGTCTCCGACATGCTGAAAGATGCCGACCTGTCATTACAGGATTTCGATTTCTATGAAATTCATGAAGCTTTCGCCGCACAAACACTTGCGACCCTGAAAGCCTGGGAGTCGGAAGACTTCTGCAAACATCGACTGGGCCGTGACGCGGCATTAGGCAGCATTGATCGCAGCAAACTGAACGTGAAGGGCGGCAGCCTCGCTATCGGCCACCCGTTTGCGGCCACAGGCGGACGACTGGTTGGCGGTCTCGCTAAACTGCTCGATGAAAAGGGCAGTGGGCGTGGGCTTATTTCGGTCTGCACCGCCGGCGGTATGGGCGTTACTGCGATTCTTGAACGCTGAATTACAGCTTGATCACGGGTTGGCCGGTCCCACGACCGGCACTAGGGGAATGACATGGACTGGTTAAACGACGCGTTGGCCTTAGCCAATGGCTACCTGTGGCACAACAACATGCTCTACCTGCTGCTCGGCACCGGTATCGTGTTTACATTCTGGAGTGGCTTTTGCCAGTACCGCGCACTAACCCACGGCTTCAAAGTGACCCGCGGTGACTACGACAACCCCGACGACCCGGGTGCTGTTAATCATTTTCAGGCTTTGTCGGCGGCACTCTCGGGTACTGTCGGGCTCGGCAACATCGGTGGTGTGGCGCTGGCGATCTCGCTTGGCGGCCCCGGCGCTGTGTTCTGGATGTGGGTGGTCGGCCTGTTCGGCATGGCCACCAAGACCGTCGAAGTGACGTTGTCGATGCTGTACCGGAACACAGACGAACCCGACAACCCGCATGGCGGCCCGATGTGGGTGGTATCCAAAGGTCTCGCCCGCATGTCACCAAGCCTTGCGGGCGTCGGTAAAGTTATCGGCATCATCTTTGGCATCAGCACACTGTGTTTCTGCTTTGCCGGTGGCAATATGTTTCAAGCGTGGAATGTCGGCGAAATCACGCAGACGTACTTTGGTGTGCCGAGCATTGCCAGCGGCATCATTCTGGTCGTGCTCGTCGGCGGCACCATCATCGGCGGCATAAAACGTATCGGTGCGGTGGCCGGCAAGCTCGTACCTTCGATGCTCGCGATGTATCTGCTTGCGGCCTTCTACGTGCTGTTCGTTAACTTCGATCAGATCCCCGCAATGTTCGCGACAATATTCAAAGGCGCGTTCGGTCCACAGGAAGCGACCGGCGCATTCATCGGCGGCACCTTCGGCTACGCCTTCATGTACGGGATGAAGCGTGCGCTGTTCTCCAGCGAAGCCGGAGCCGGTTCATCGCCAATGGCGCATTCGGCCGCACGCACCAAAGAACCGGTGCGCGAAGGTGTTGTTGCAGGACTCGAACCGTTTATCGACACCATCGTGGTCTGCACGATGACCGCGCTGGTAATCCTGAGCACCGGCATCTGGAACCGGGGTGCCGATGCGCAGTTCCCGGACAGCACCGGCATGGTCGCCACTGAACAGGGCTGGGTGGTCGGCACAACGCAACTGCCGGAACGCGGCCGCGACGAATGGTCGGACGGCCAGCAGGTGTTTGTTATCGTTGAAGGCGATGCCAACCCGCGCAGCGGCAATAACCTGCAGCAACTCGACGGCTTAATCGTGGAAGACACCACCACCGGCACACTCAACATTGAGTGGTCGGCACTCGAAAGCACTGTTGCACCAACGCTGAATGACAAGGGTCTTTATGCCAGTTATGTCGGCGCTACCTTAACCGCAAAAGCGTTCGATACGGTCATTCCCGGGCTGGGCAAATGGCTGGTGACGCTGGCCGTGTGGCTGTTCGCGATCAGCACGATGATCACGTGGAGCTACTACGGCGAGCAGGCGATGGTGTTCATGATCGGCGAGCGCTCGGTGTTCGCCTACAAAGTTGTGTTCTGCTTCCTGATACTGGTTGCAACAGCGGGCGTGCTGCGCACCGATGCCGATCTGGATAACCTGAGTGGCTTTGGCTCCGGCGCCATGCTCGTGGCAAACCTGCCGATCATGTGGCTGTTCGCCAGCCAAGGCATGAAGGCCTACAAGGACTACATCCGGCGCTTGGATGCCGGGCAGGTCGGTGATGCGCATGAACCGCCGACGCTGGAAGAACTGCTGGAACGGAAATAAGGGCTAGCCGGCTCGTCGGCGACGCCAGCCTAGCAAGCCTAAAGCTGAGCCGAACAGCCAGACAGCTGCCGGCACAGGAATAACCGTACCCACCAGCGACCCGGACTGCACCGACACCATTAGCTCATCGGTGTATGAGTAACCGAAATCGTAAGAAATGTGCCTGAATGACATGGCGGAGCCCCAAACCTCCGGCGTAAAGACGTAAAAGTCCGGATTAGGGACAAAATCAAGCCTAAGATTGTCCGAAACCAGATCGACATCACCACCAAGGTTCGTCAAGTCGGCCGCTGTCGTTAAACTAAAAAACTCGCGATCGTACACCCAGTCGGCCGGGTAGGAGTCATCAGGAAACACGGGGTTTGGGTCAGGTGCGCCAACATAGCTCCGGTTGAACGGCGTAGTTGAAAAACTGAAATTACTACCACTGCCGGAACTCAGCGGGTTGTAATTGAACGTGAACTGCCTGGTTACAAGCTCCTGTTCAGTACCGTAGTTCGTATGAATATCATTAAATGTGAATTCGCCCTGCAGGTTGACGTTCGACAGTTCGCCGGTGTCAGCATCGTAAACAAACGAACCGCTTAATGACGCAGCACCAATATAGGCTTGAAGGTTCTCGGCTGTGGGGCTGTCCCAATCGACGTCATATTGAGCAACCTGCACGTTATTAAGCGTCCACAACACCGGCACAGCCTGTGCGGTTCCTGCCAACAACATCAATGATATAAGCGCAAAGCTTTTACGCATACGTCTCCCCAAAGACTTATTATTTTTAGCGTGCTTCTAGGCTAACACACACTCGAGGGGGGGGTAATTTGGATGCGCATTATGTCGCCCCGTTCCGTTACTATTTGGGACCTGCTTAGCTTGTGAGACGGAACAAAGAACTATGAGTAATAGCGCCAACACCTTCGGCACAGGCCGTAAGTTTTTTCACTGGGTAATTGCAGGTGTTCTGCTAATTCAAATTCCGCTGGCCTGGTACATGGTGGACTTACCTCTGGCTGAGAAAGCAGGGCCGTACAACCTGCACAAATCCATCGGCATCGTGCTGCTGGCACTGGGCGTCGCACGACTGATCTGGGCGCTGTTTTCAAAGCGTCCCAAACTGGTAGCACCCTGGTACGAAAAAGCGTTATCGAAAGTCAGTCAGGCGGTGTTGTATTTATTGATCTGCCTGATGCCGCTGTCCGGCTGGATCATGTCATCCGCGGCAGGCTTTCCGCCGAAGATCTTCGGGCTTGTTCAGTTACCGCCGTTGATGGCCGCTGATGAGTCTCGTGTAGAAGGCTTTGTGCAGATGCATGAGATTCAGTCGTACATTCTGCTGACCGCACTCGCATTGCATCTCATCGGTGCGATACGCCATCACTTCCTGCTGAAGGATGATGTAGTAAAACGCATGCTGCCGGGCGGTTAGATCTTGAGCAGTCTCGACGAAGGCTTCAGCTACGTCGCCGCAGCTGATGCGAAGGTTCTGATCCTCGGTTCAATGCCGGGGCAGGCGTCTCTCGAAGCACAGCAATACTATGCGCACCCGCGCAATGCCTTCTGGCCGATCATGCAGGAACTGTTTGGCATAGATGCGAAGCTAGCGTATCAACAACGTCTCGAGGCACTCGTAGAAAACAACATTGCGCTTTGGGATGTTGTCGCGAGCTGCGAACGCCCCGGCAGCCTCGACAGTGCCATCGTCGGTGACAGTATTTTGGTCAATAACTTTGCAGCGTTTTATCAAACGCATCCGCAAGTGGCCGCAGTGTTCTGCAACGGCGGCAAAGCCTATGAGCTTTATAGCCGGCATGTTACTGACAAAGGCCAACTTGTAACGAAGCTGCCCTCGACCAGTCCGGCACACGCATCAATGAGTTTCGCGGAGAAACTCGAATGTTGGTCGGCCGTCAGGGAAGCTTTATAGTGTCTGTAACCATTGTGCGAGCGCGACCTGATGGCAAAAACGATTGATCTGAGCAGTGAAGCGGGGCATCCGCTGTCAGCCTGGCTGGCCGAACCCGCCGACACACCGAAGGGCGCCGTAGTCGTGCTTCAGGAGATCTTTGGTCTCACTGACCACATCAAGCGCACCACCGAAAAGTTCGCGGCCGAGGGCTATCTGGCCATAGCACCGTCGATGTTCGATTATCTGGAACCCGGCGTCGTGCTCGACTACGAACAAGTTGATGAGGGCCGCGCTTACAAAGAAGCCTGCGACCCGGAACAGAACATAAAAGACATTCTGACGGCTGTGGCCCGGGTCAGTGATGCCGGACCGGTCGGGGCTGTCGGTTATTGCTGGGGCGGCGGGCTGGCCTATCTGGCCGCCTGCGAAGCGAACGTAGCTGCTGCCGTCGCCTACTATGGCGCTAATGTTATTCAGCATATTGAGCGCGAGCCTAAGTGCCCCGTCATGTATCACTTCGGTGCGCGTGACCCGCTGATCCCGCTGACTACTGTCGAATCGATACAGTCGGCCCGGCCCGATAGCTTGGTGCATATCTACCCGGAGTCCGGGCATGGCTTTAACTGCGATGACCGCGACGACTTCAACGCCAACGATGCCGCAACAGCATTGGAGCGAACCCTGACATTTTTTGATCGTCACCTGCGCTAAACGGACAACGTGACATTCATCAGGTCGGAAGGCGGCGCCTGCGGTTAGAATGACGGCCACCGCTTAACGAATACAACTGCAGATGAAACCCAGCAAATCCCGCATCAACCTGACAGAAGGACCGGTCGGTAAATCGATCGTCTCGATGATGCTGCCGATGATGGCCGGCATGGTTGCGTTGATGTCGTACAGCCTTGCCGACACCTACTTTGTCGCGCAACTCGGTACGCCGGAGCTGGCGGCTATGTCGTTCACGTTCCCGGTCAACTTTATTGTCGGCGCTATTGCGATGGGTATCGGTACCGGCGTCTCATCCATCTGCTCGCGCTTGTTCGGTAAGAACGAGATGGGCGAAATTCAGCGGGTGGGTACGCACGCGATTTTGCTCGCTGCAATACTCGGTATCAGCGTCACAATACTCGGCCTGCTTACCATCGACCCTCTATTTACCCTGCTCGGTGCTGATGAAACCACTCTGCCGTTGATCGATCGCTACATGTCGATCTACTACTTCGGCGGCATGTTTCTGGTGATACCGATGATCGGCAACTCCGTACTGCGCGCCAGCGGTGATGCCAAAACGCCGGCCAAGATCATGTCAGCGGCAGCCATCATGAACATCGTGCTCGACCCGATCCTGATTTTCGGCTGGTTCGGCGCGCCGCGGCTGGAGCTTGAAGGGGCTGCCATTGCCACGGTCATCGCCAATGTAGGTACTGCACTGACATCGGTCGGCATCGTCGTGTTCAGGGACCACCTGATCCGCTTCAAATCAAAAGACTTCAGCCGGATATTCGAATCGTGGAAAGAGATCCTGCACATTGGTATCCCGTCGATGACCAGCAGCCTGATTGCGCCAATGACCACCGCATTTATCACCTGGCAGGTTGCAGCCTTCGGGCAGGAGGCTGTGGCAGGTTTCGGTGTGGCATCACGCGTTGAGGGCTTAGCCTTACTCTGCATGATGTCACTGAGTGCCTCGATGGCGCCTTTCACCGGTCAGAATTTCGGCCGGGGGGACTACGACCGGGTTAAAAAAGGCGTTCGTTTCGCCTATAAGTTTTCAATTGTTTACGGACTGATCATCGCCGTTCTGATGGCGGTGCTGTCTCCGTATATCGCTGCAGCATTCACCGATAATCCGAAGGCGACCGAATCAACGCTAATGCACATGCGTCTGGTTCCCTGGAGTTATTTTCTGCTCGGTTTCAGCATGATCGCGGTCAGCGCATTCAATGCCATCGGCAAACCGATGCCGGCCATGTGGATATCGCTAACCCGCACCATTCTCGTTTACGCACCCATGGCTTTCTTTATGGCATGGCTTTGGGGTCTTTGGGGTGTGTTTCTCGCTGCATTCATCGCCAACCTGTGCTCCGGAGCGCTCGGCTTCTTCTGGTTCCGCGCGGTATTCTTTAAATGGAAGCCCGCGGCCGCAGAACCGGCCTGATCGAACCCTCTCCGGCGTGCCGGTCGGGTAGCGTTGCTACCCCGCATTAAGGCACACTGCCAAACATGAGAAACTTTGCCGGGTCGCTGAGCAGGCTGACGATCATCGTGTTATCGATCGTCGCCGGTGGCTGCGCAACTGTCGACTTCGATTCGCCGAAGGAGCCGAGCTATGTCATTACCGATGTAGACGGCACAAAGCTGGGCAAGGTGGCGCTGGAGTGGGCTGAAATTCACAGCGATCAAACCGGTGTTTCTCCGCTGCCGGAAGGTATCGATGCGCTCGGGGCGCGGCTGCGACTGATCGAGGCGGCCGAGTTAAGCATCGATGCACAGTACTTCCTGATGAAAGGCGACACGGCCGGCGAGCTTTTTGCCGGGGCCCTGTTGCAGGCTGCTGACCGCGGCGTCCGCATACGGCTATTGCTGGATGATGTATTTACCACCGTTAAAGATGATGAACTGGAACTGCTTGATCAGCACCCGAACATCGAGCTGCGGCTGTTTAACCCGATCTCCAGGCGCGGCTTGTATTACCTGAACTATGCCGGTGACTTCAGCCGCGCCAACCGGCGCATGCACAGCAAATCGATTACGGCCGATAACAGCATGACTATCGTTGGCGGCAGGAATATTGCTGATGAGTACTTTCAGTTAAGAGACGATGGTGAGTTTCTTGATTTTGATGTGCTCGCTATAGGGCCGGTGGTCGCAGAGATATCGGATCAGTTCGACGACTTCTGGAACAACGACCGTGCCATACCGGTGCTGGCACTCGACAAACGGGCCTCCGAGAAAGACCTGCAAACCATTCGGGACCAAATCGCCGAAGAAATGGCGCATGAACTGCATCCTATCTACGAAAGGGCCGTCAACAGCGAATATATGCTGGAACTTATTAACGGCGCCGCGCAGTTTTATGTTGCGAATGCATATCTGATTGCAGACGAGGCCAGCAAACTCGAGAACCCTGTCGGCGATGAGTTCATGACAGTGGCAAATGAACTGGTTGCCATTCTTGAGCAAGCCGAATCCGACGTTGTCATCATCAACCCGTACTTTATTCCTCAAGCCGACGGTGTCGAGTTTTGGCGCGGTCTGGAAGCGAAGGGAGTCGACGTCACAGTAATCACCAATTCACTGGCATCAACGAATCATGTCCCCGTACATTCGGCGTATACCCGCTACCGCAAACCGATGCTGGAGCTCGGCGCCGACATGTACGAGGCCCGGGTTGATGCCGTCGAAAAATCCAGCACTGCCGACAAACTGACGCTGCATACAAAACTCATGGTCATTGACCAGCGATACATCTTCGTCGGCTCTCTCAACCTCGACCCGCGAGCCATCAATATTAATGCCGAAATGGGGCTCATGATCGACTCTGCCGAAATGGCGCAGGAGTTCATGGCTGATCTGGAGAACGGCGTCGAGGCTCGCACGTACAAACTGCGGCTGGACGAGCGCAACAAACTCGTCTGGGAAACAGTGATAGACGATGAGCCTGTCACTGAAACCAAAGAGCCTCTGACAAGCGGGTGGCGACGCTTTTTGTCCGGGTTCTACAGAGTACTGCCGGAAGGCCAGCTCTAAAGAGCACTTCCGAAGCCAATAAACCTTTGTTTGCGGTAGTATTTACAAAGGATGCAACCCGGGACACCTCATGTTTAAACGCTCACTCGTTCTTGCTATAGCCGCAGCAGTGCTGTCTGTATCTCCGCTGTATGCGCAATCTCCCGACAATGCCGACAGTATTCGCAAAGACTTAGTGTCCTCGCGGCTTGAAGAAGCCAGGTCGTCAACGGAATTGAATGACACCGAGCGTACCGCTCTGATCAGTCTGTATACGAAAACACTCGATTTTCTTGAACAGCAGAAAAGGTACTCAGGACTATCGAGCAGTTACAGAGAAGTCAGTGAGACCCGGCAGCAGAAATTGGATGCGCTGGATGCGCAACTGGCCGATATTCAAAGCAAGCTGCCACTCGAGCAACCTCTCCCTGATGTTATCGAGTCGAGCAAGGCCGGCGAACTACTCCTGCAACAGGAAAAGGCCCAACAAGCGTCGGTCACTGCACGCCTAAGCAGACTCAATCAGCGCCTCGCTGAAGTGTCCAGCCGTGCGCCCGCTATTAGTCAGGAATTACTGGAGGCTGGCAACCGGCTTGACGAGATTACAGAACTGGTGAAGCAGAGCGCCCCGGGCAATGTGTCCACACGCAGAGCACAAGCCTATCGCTGGAGCCTCACTGCAGAATCGATGGCCATAGATGCTGCCATCGAGAAACTCAATCAAGAGCTAGTGACCCAGCCAATAAGGCTCGAACTTCTCGAAAAAGAAAAGCTCATAGCGAAAACTGAACTCAACTATATACAGCAGCGAATTGAGGCGCTGCAAACCGTCGTGCAGGAGCGCCGGCGCAATGAAACAGAGGAGCTTCTTGCAACAATAGATGATGTATCGCTAGGCAAAACGGCAAATGCCGAATTGATCAAACCCTACATAGAAAAGGTCGAAGAGCTGAAGCAGCTGCTTACCGAAACGACCGAATCAATCTCTGAGGCCCGGGGAAGACTGGCTGAGAGCGAGGCTGTTTACCGGGCCGTAAACAGAGCCTATAAGGACTCTCAGCAACGACTTGAGATAGCCGGCATGAACAAGGCGCTCGGTCGCGTCATGCATGAACAGCGTCGCGACCTGCCCAGTCTTAAGCAGTTGCAGCGTAGGGCAAAAATCCGGGCAGAACTGATCTCGGAGGTCAGCTTACAGGAGATTCGTCTGGAAGCAGATGGCGAGAAGTACGCAGACCCTGCCCTGATCATTGAGTCGATTATTCAAGAAAACCCCGATGCAGACACACCGGTGTTTCGCAGAACCTTACTGGAAATCCTCGAACAAACTCAGGTTTTGCTTAAAAGTGTCCGGACAACCAATAGCGACTACCTGCGCGCACTGGCGGAGCTGGAGTTCAGCCAGCAGAAACTGCTCTATCTGGTCGCAGAAGCCGACGAGTTCCTTAAAGAACGGCTACTCTGGGTAAGAAACCAGAGCAGCCTGAGCGTTAAGACATTCAGTTCGGCAGTAAGTGAATTTCAGGATCTTTTTCTTTCGGCCAAAACCTGGGAACAAATCGGCGACGGTATCTACAAAGCAGCGACTGCTAACGCGCTACTGTTTGCTGTTGTACTTATCTCCGTGTTCATCTGGATTCGGCGTGGTGCTATTCGGGCCAGAATCCGGGGAACGTCGGCGTCAGTTAATGTGGTTGCCAGTGACTCTATAGGCCCGACCCTGCAAGGGCTCTTTTACACACTGTGTATATCGCTGCCTGCGCCACTCCTGATGTATGTTTCCGGCACCGAGATTGTGCGTCTTTCTGAGAACACTGCCTCATTCGGTTTCGGTACAGCATTGCACTCGATAGCTTACATCGTGCTCGTCATTGGCCTGATGCGCAGCTTATGCATTGATGGCGGTGTGGGCATGGCGCACCTGGGTTGGCCCGCCAAAGTCTGTAGCAAACTACGGGCCGATCTCCGTTTATTACTAATTGGCCTGGTGCTGCCCGCGCTGCTACTTGTTTTCGATATGTACGCCAACACAAGCTTTATAGCGGACCAGTTCGGGCGCGTGATGTTCATGATTGCCGTCGTCACCTTCATAGTCGTAGCGGTAAGAATGTTGCGGCCGGATACCGGTTATATCTGGGAAGGTGCTCATGCCCCTTCAGCAAAAGCTAAACCGTCCTGGCTGTGGGCAGCTCTGGTAGCAGCAATCCCTGCCGGCCTGATCATTGCGGCTTCGACGGGCTACATGTATGCCGCCGCTACACTTATGGGCAATCTGCTGCGCAGTATTGCAGCGGTATCACTGCTGGCAGTGCTGCATGATGTGCTCGTTCGCTGGCTACTTGTCACGAACCGCAAATTATTGCTGCAGCAGGCGATAGAGGAACGCAAGGCGCAATATGAAGCCATGCTGCGCAAGCGGAGCGAGGATGAAGAAGAGGATCAGGACACTCCGACGCCGCCTGAAGAACCGAAAATCGACTTGCAGTCGCTCGATTCGGACACCCGCAAACTGATTAACACCGGAGTTTTTGTCATAGGCCTGATAGCACTAAGCGCTATCTGGTCCGAGGTGTTTGTCGCGTTTAATTTCTTCCGTGAGATAACGCTGTGGACATACTTAAGCGGGATACCCGGCGAGCAGGAGCTGGCTGCGGTAACGCTGACCGATCTGATTTTTGCGATATTTGTTTCGATCGTCACCTATGTATCAGCAAAAACCATACCGTCACTTATCGATGTCCTGTTGCGTACCCGCACGCATGTCGGAAGCGGTGCAAGGCTTGCCTATACAACGTTGTTTCGTTATGCGCTGGTCATCATTGGTATCGCAACGGTATCGGACCTTATAGGGTTCCAGTGGAGCAATGTGCAGTGGCTGGTTGCAGCACTGGGCGTAGGCATCGGCTTTGGCTTGCAGGAGATCGTAGCCAACTTCATCAGCGGCCTGATCATTCTCGTGGAACGACCTGTGCGTGTGGGCGACGTCGTAACAGTTGGCAACGTCAGCGGCACCGTTTCACGCATTCAGATCCGGGCCACGACGGTCACCAACTTTGACCGGCAAGAGCTACTCGTGCCTAACCGGGAGTTTATAGCCAATCAGGTACTTAACTGGTCGCTATCGGATGACGTGTTGCGGCTGATGATCCCTGTCGGCGTTGCCTACGGCACCGATATTGATAAGGCGATGGCACTGATGGAAGCAGTGGCGCAAGAGGATAGCCGCGTAATCGACGACCCTAAACCGTTTGTAACCTTTGACGAATTCGGCGATAACTCGCTATTGCTAACGCTCCGGGCCTACGTAGGCTCACCGAACAAGCGCTTTGAAACAGTAAGCCGCCTGAATGTCGCCATCAACAAGAAGTTCCGCGAGAACGGTATCGTAGTGGCCTTCCCGCAGCGAGACGTGCATCTCGATACAAGTAAGCCACTGGATATCAGGCTATCGAAAGAGCCAGGCTAGAACTTCCTATCCGGTCAGGCGTTTCTGTGCGACTTTCCACAGTAGAGAACTCGCCTTCTTAAATGCGCCCGGGTAGCCTTGTGCGAGCCTGCGCTGCGAATAAGCCCAGTCCTCTGCCAGAAGATAGGCCAGCTTGTGCACCGCCCGGGACTGCCGCTCAATCGCATAAAGCTCTTTCATCTGGTTGGTATAGGCCTGATAGGGGAGCTGTAACTGCAGCCGCAAGTTATTCACCTCTTCGAGCTGCTCGACCAGCACATCGTTGACCTTGCGGATATTTGCAGGTGTTGCCGACGCCCCCTTGCCAATAGTCGTGCGGGCGTTCCAGTTGCTGGCTAGGAGCTCATTCCAGGCGGCATCATCTCCTGCGACAGCCCGGTCGACCAACTGCAAGCCGACAATCGCACTGTTCTGTCTCGCAATAACATCAGACCGGAAGCCCAGCATGGTGCCGTGTCTTACCTGGATCTTGTCGAAAAGCTCGTCAAAGGCAGCCTCAAAACGCTCCTCGATATCAAGCGTCATCAACTGCACGGCCTCGGCATAGTTATCGAGTAGCGGCCCGGCCTGTCCGAAGGCCTTCAGCATGGTTTTCTGTTCACGCATCTCGGGCGCGACGCTGGCGATAGTTTCCTGCGGCATAAACTTGGCAACACTGTCTATCTCGCGAAGCCTGGTTTCGAAAACGACAAGGTGGGTAACCAGTTCGTCAATTGCAGCAGCGTTATCCGGAAAACGGGTTTCGGCGAGGTCGACAAGGCCGAGGGAATAATCCACCAGCACCTCTAATGTGTCTTCCATATCCTGCCAACCGGACAAATAGTCATCGGTCTTAGGATTATTGCCGTCGATATACTGGTTTATCTCAATGGAGTCAGCCAGCCGCAGGTCGAACTGGATATTGCTGACCAGATCGGCTGTCTGGTCATCGATCCTGCCAACCAGCTCTGCAGACGGCGACTTAGAAGACTTATTGGTACTGCAGCCAACCGCGATCAGGGCAAGTGCAGCAACAAACAGCAACCGTGTGAGCGCATTAGTCATGACAGAACTCCGAAGATTGTTAATGAAAACACTATATCGCCGCTGACGCTGGCACACCAGCGGCCCGGTCGTTTAAGCTAAAAGCCCCGTATACAAAGGCATCGAGCATGAAACCGATAATCCGCCAACGAAGTTATGCCGCTCCTGTTGCCGTAGCGTTATTTGTAACCGCTCTTTCTATTGCCTCGTTTAGCGCGGCGGCGGAAACGGCGGGCGTCGACGGCTCCGAAGTTTTGGACTTGTATGATGTAAGCGATTCGCAGCGTCAGAAACTTGAAAGCGGTGAGGTCCTTAATTTTGACGGTAAGCCGTATGAATCTTCTTCACGTGAGCTCGCTACCGACGCCACCGTTCTGATCAATCAGCCTCTACCCGCAGTACTGTCGAAACTAACGTCGGACGAGAGTCTCGTCCCGTCCCGTAAGGTACTCGCCAGCGGCGATTTGCCGGGCACAGTGGGAGGGTCAGCCGACTTCTCCGGCGTCGTCTATGAAGATTCCGAAAAAGATAATGCAGAAGTTGAGCGTCTATTAAAGGCGCGGCCGGGCAAGGATTTCAATTTTAGTCGTCAAGAGTGGGACTGGGTTACCGCACAAACAAAAGACTCAAAGAGTCTGGACGCGGAGCAGAAGCGCCAGCTGGCCTCCGACATCATGAGGCACATACTTGAAGGTCGCTATCGTGCTTACATCGAGAAAGGGATAGACGGCATTGCTCCGGTTTATCGCGGCAGTAAAGAAGTC
>Ga0209692_10002360_pt1 | contig 21037 bp, 18 predicted proteins | sample tdDd472_FD_187129 | JGI IMG/M metagenome (GOLD analysis project Ga0209692, IMG submission 187129) | Marine sediment microbial communities from the Atlantic coast under amendment with organic carbon and nitrate - tdDd47.2 (SPAdes)... | ecosystem: Environmental > Aquatic > Marine > Coastal >... | reverse complement strand
GCAAGCTGGCGGACCGGGCGGCGGCGATCTACGCGCCGGTCGTTCACCTGGCCGCGCTTTTCACCTTTATCGGCTGGATGTGGGTGACCGGCGATTGGCGTCAGTCGCTCTTCTCCGCCATCGCGGTGCTGATCATCACCTGCCCCTGCGCCTTGGGGCTTGCCGTGCCGATCGTCCAGGTCGTGGCCGCGTCGCGCCTGTTCCGCAAGGGGATCATGGTGCGCGACGGAACCGCGCTGGAGAAACTGGCCCAGATCGACCATGTGGTTTTCGACAAGACCGGCACGCTCACGCTCGGCACCCCGCGCCTGCAGGTTTTCAAGAGCCACGGCCCCCGCGCCGTCGCCATCGCAGCCGCTTTGGGCGCGAACAGCCGGCATCCCTATTCCCAGGCGCTGGTCCGCGCGGCGGACGAGAACAATGTGCGGACCGTTTCGGGCCTTACGGATATCCGGGAAATTCCCGGCGAAGGGATCGAAGGCGTGCTGGACGGCGACCGGTACTTCCTGGGCCGGTCGGCCAATGGCGGCAGCGGCGTCGAATTGCGCCGGAACGGGGAGGTCCTGGACCTGTTCCGGTTCGAGGACCGGATGCGGCCGAACGCCGCCGATACCATCGCCGCCCTGGAACGGTGGGATATCGCGTGCGAAATCCTGTCCGGGGACAATGGTGAAACGGTGGCCGCCGCCGCCCGTGCGCTCGGCATGACGGATTGGCGGGGCGACCTGCGCCCGGCCGACAAGATCGCCCGCGTCCAGGCCTTGCAGGCGAACGGCCACAAGGTCCTGATGGTCGGCGACGGGTTGAACGACACGCCGTCGCTCGCCGCCGCGGACGTTTCCATGGTGCCGTCCAAGGCGGCCGATATCGGCCGGCAGGCGGCGGGTCTCGTCTTCCTGCATGAAGGCCTCGACGCAATCACCAGCGCGGTCAAGGTCGCGCGCCGCGCGCAAACCCTGATCCGTCAGAACTTCGCGCTGGCCGTCCTGTACAACATCATCGCCATACCCTTGGCGGTATTCGGTTTCGCCTCGCCGCTGGTCGCCGCCTTGGCGATGTCGGGATCGTCGATTATCGTGATCCTGAACGCATTGCGCTTGAACGAGACCGAGGCGACGCCATTTAGGTTCGTAGGGCAGTGGCTCTCGCGGCAATCGCCGCGGGAACGCAGCGGCAAACCTGGGATTGCGACACCATGAACGTCCTTCTGTTCCTGATACCGACGGCTCTGTTTCTGGGCGTGCTCGGCTTGGCGGCCTTCCTGTGGTCGCTGAAATCCGGCCAATATTCCGACCTCGACGGCGCCGCCTGGCGCGCGCTGAACGACGACGGCGACGACAAGCCGCTCTGACCGAACCGCCGCCCGCGAAATACCGTCCCCCAAAACTGGCAAAACCGGTGACAGTATACTTTATTCCGTCTTCGCCTTCGGTCCGCGTTTTCCCGGGCGCACTTTGCGGCCCAGTTTCTTCTCCACCTTGTCCAGCCATTTCTCGGACCCGAGCGGCCGGCCGATGCCTTCGGCCTTGTGGATCCGCGCCCACATCTCCGGGTCCTCGCCGGGTTTCAGCAGGGCGCGGAAATCGGGATAGCGCTCCAGCACCGGGCCGACATCGACGAGCCCGTCGCTCTTCCCCGCCAGATGCGCCCGCGTGCTGGCCCATTTCCAGTCCCGCGCCCGTTTCACGAGCCGGGCGCGAACCGGGTTGAGCGACACGTAACGCACCGCATGCATCAGATGTTCCTCGTCCATGGCGACGGAGGCGAAACGCCCCTGCCACAGATGCCCGGTCCAGCCCCGCTGCGTGTTGATATGACGCGTATAGCGGCGATGCGCGTCCGCCAGGGTCGCGCGCAGCCCGTCCTCCGTGCTCGGCACCAGGATGAGATGGACATGGTTCGGCATCAGGCAATAGGCCCAGACCGCGGTCCCGGCCCGTTCCGCCGCCTCCGCCAATAGGCGCTTGTAGAGGACGAAATCCGCGTCCTCGAAGAAGACGGTTTCCCCGCGGTTGCCACGCTGGGTGACGTGGTGCGGAATGCCGGGCAGAACGATGCGTGCGATACGAGCCATGAGGGGAGACTACAGCGGGCCGCGTGAAAAATAAAGTAAACCGTCACCGTTTTGGTTCGGATCGATGACCGCCGCTTCAAGCACAAATTCTGATTTTCGCCCTTCAAGACCCTGCGGGAGGCCGTACAATCCACGGTCAGCGAAGGAGCCCTGACATGATAGACGACCCGACATGATAGACGACCGGATCGAACGGCTGGGCCTGACCCTGCCGGAAGCCGCGGTGCCGAGTTTCAACTACGTGCCGGTCACCGTTCACCGCGGTGTCGCTTATGTCAGCGGGCAATTACCGAAACGCGACGGCGACGTCCGGGTGTTCGGCAAACTCGGCGCCGAGGTGGATCTCGAGACCGCCCGCGGCGAAGCCCGCATCTGCATCCTGCAGGCGCTTGCCTGCCTGAAGGCGGAGCTCGGCAGCCTCGACCGGATCGAACGTATCCTGAAACTGACCGGCTTTGTCGCCTCCGCGCCCGGCTTCAACGCCCAGCCCAAAGTGCTCGACGCGGCCTCGGACCTGATCGGCGATGTGTTCGGCGAGAGCGGCCGGCATGCGCGCAGCGCGGTCGGCGTCGCGGAATTGCCGCGCAACGCCTGCGTGGAAATCGAAATGACGGTCGCCCTGCGCGACTGACGGCATAACAATAAGGGCACGATAAGGGAGGTTTACCGATGGTTGGCGCACGGCACGGGGCTTCGGACACGAGCAGCCGGGAATTCTGCAATCTCGACCGGCTTTGGCATGCGATGGAGGCCCGCGATCTGGACGGCCTGGTGATCACCCAGCCGCTGAACGTCTACTACCTGTCCCGCTTCAACGCGATCGCGCATAAATCGGACGAACCACGGCCCTATGCGCTGGTGCTGTCGCGGCACGCGCCGGACCACCCCATCCTGATCCTGGCCGACTATTACCTCTCCACCTTCGTCAACATGAACTCCTGGATCCAGGATGTCCGCCCCTTCCGGGCCGTGATGATGCCGCTGGACCTGCCGCCGGACATGTCCGACATCAACCGCTTCATCACGCGGGAGGCGGAAGGCGAGCCTTGGGCAAGAACCGCACGGGAAGCCTTTCGCTTCGACATGAAGTCGGTTCTGGTCGACGCCATAGACACGCTGAAACTGTCCCAGTCCCGCATCGGTTTCGACGACCTGAATTTCGCCCACCGGCTGGGTCTGGACGGGATCACGCCGGCCGATGCCTATGACGCGATGATGTTCGCCCGCACCGTGAAGACGTCCACCGAAATGGCGCTGCTGGAAAAGGCGACCCAGCTCAACGAAACGGCGATCCGCCGCACCATGGCCGATTGGTCCCCCGGCGCGACCTGGCGCGATCTCGACATACGCTACGCCGCCCATGTCGCCGAGCTGGGCGGGTTCGTCCGCGACCCGGGCGGTATGGTCTGGGGCCACCCGCGCGGCAGCGACCCCGCCCTGGTGCTCAACGCGCGGCAGGACCATGCACCCATTGAGCGCGGCACCCATGTCATGTTCGATTGCCACGGCACGCTCGACCTCTACTGCTGGGACGGCGGCAAGACCTGGGTGATCGGCGGCGAACCGGAAGGGCCGGCCAAGATCCTGGACCGCGCGACCCATGAAGTGGCCGAGGCGCTGGTCGCCGCCATGAAACCCGGCGCGCGCGTGAGCGAGTTGCAGGCCATGGGGCGCGCGATTTATCGCAAATCCGGCGTGCCGAATGCGGACGAGGCGGTGATCTTCTTCCACGGCCTCGGCCTGTCGCATATGGACCTGCAGACATCGACGCCGGATGGAAAGTCGAACGCCGACTGGGTGTTCGAGGAAGGCATGGTCGCGCCTCTGCATCTGCTCTATCCGGGGGCTGAGAAGGAACGACTCTGGCTGGAGGAAGTGGTCGCGGTCGAGGCCGATGGCGGCCGGCCCCTCTTCTCCTGGGGCTATGACGCGCTGACAGGCCAATAGGCGAGAACAGGCCCCGCTCGGCGCGGCCTGCGATCAAAGAATATGCTTTCAGGGAGACAGAAGATGAAGGGTATCGATTTTTCAGGCGACGTCGCTTTCGTGACCGGGGCGACGTCGGGCATCGGCCGCGCGGTCGGCAAGGCATTGGCGGCGACCGGCGCGCGCACCGTGCTGAACGGCATGGGCGATGACGAAGCCGACGCGGTCCTCAAAGATATCCGCGCCGCGGGCGGCACGGCGGAATTCGTGCATGGCAGCCTCGCCGATCTCGACGGGTGGAAGACCATGCTGGCGGAGGCGAAGGCGGTTTACGGCCCCTTCTCGATCTTCGTCCACTGCGCCTCCCCCCGCCGGTTGGAAAGCCAGAACGTCCTGACCGTGACGGAAGAGGAATGGGACGCGATGGTGAACACCAATCTGCGCAGCGGCTTCTTCCTGGGCCGCGAGATTGCGCGGGACATGCGCACCCACGACATCAAGGGGCGGATGGTCTACATGACCTCGCTGCATTCCTATTCGCCCCGGAACCTGCCGCATTACAGCGCGTCCAAGGCCGGTCAGATGATGGTGGTGCGGGAACTCGCCCGCGCGCTGGGCCCGGACGGCATCCGCGTCAACGGCGTCGCCCCCGGCGCCATTCCCGGCGGCGGCTTCAAGGCCGATGTCGGCGCCTTCGAAAAGAAGATCCCGATGGGCCGCACCGGCACCCCGGAAGACCTCGCGGCCTCGACCCTGACCTTGCTGTCCGACGACCACAGCCCCTATGTCACAGGCATCATCCTGCCGGTCGACGGCGGCCTGGCGCAGTATAACTGGATCGATAGGCCTGACACGATGGACTGACCGTTACGGGGTAAACGCGAAGCGAGGGCGGCGGACAAAATGATCAATAAAGTGTACTGTCACCTTAACTCCAGAATTTCGGTGACAGTTTACTTTATTTTCCTCATGCCCCGTCACCGTCTCAAGGCGGGCAGGCCGACACCGGCGGCGTCGAAGCCGCCATCGGCGGCCAGGACCTGGCATTTTCGGTGACAGTTAACTTTATTGCTCCACACCGTCACCGTCTCAAAGCAGGCAAACCGACACCGGTGGCGTCGAAGCCGCCATCGGCGGCCAGGACCTGGCCGGTGACGTAACTCGCCTTGTCCGAGCACAGAAACAGGATCGTTTCGGCAATTTCGCGTTCCGATCCATAGCGGTTCAGCGGGATTGCATCGTGATAGGCGTCGATAATCTCTTGCGAATGCACCGCCATCGCCAGTTTCGTTTTCACCGGCCCGGGACAGACGCAATTCGCGCGCACGCCGAATTCGCCCAGTTCCGACGCCTGTTGTTTGGTCAAATGGATGACGGCGGCTTTCGACGTGCCGTAAGCCACCCGCAAGGTCGACGCACGCAGTCCCGAGATCGAGGCAATATTGACGATCGCCCCTCTCGTCTTTTTCAGAGCCGGAATCATTGCCTGGGAAACCAGGAAGGTGCCATCCAGATTGGTCGCCATGATTTCCCGCCAGGATGCAAAGCTGGTTGACTCAAGCGGGGAGAAATCAGCCACACCGGCGTTGTTTACCACCGCGTTGATCTTGTTGAAGGACGACAGCACTTCCGTTGTCATCTCCGCCACCTGATCGGGCTCGGATATGTCGAATTCGAATGCTTCCGCCGTTTCAAAATCCTTGGCAAGATCCTTGGATGCGGCACGCAATTCATCGCCATCGCGATCTACCATCGCAACGGTCCAGCCGCTTTCGAGCATGAGCTTTGCCGTCGCGAGACCAATCCCGCGCGCAGCCCCTGTAATCAATGCAACTTGTCTGTCCATGCGCGGACGGTACAGCCTCCCCTATGGCCCCGCAACAACAGCCTGTGGCCGTAGGTGGGTTCGCCGCAATCCGGCACGCCGAAGTATCGGCCGCCCCATCGGCGTCGCAAATTTCTTGAACCAATCGGAAGAGGCGACCGGGCGGCGCTTTCAGCCCCGCAAGCGGGAGCCGAAGCCGAAAGACGATGTGCCGATTACGGTGACAGCGCGCTCTTGAATTCACAGGCCCGCGATCCGCGCCCCCGTCATTTGGACTCAGACGTCGACACGCTCCTCGCCCACGCTCTTGCGCTCCTTCATGTTGAACCGCCCGGCATAGATCGGCCGCTCGCCGGTGGACGGTCCCGGATATTGGACAATGAAGATATCGCCGCCTGTCCGGGTCTTGAATTCGCCCTCGTAATGCGGATCGGGATGAAAGAGCACCGTGCCGGGACCGTAAGGTTCTCCGTCGATTTCGAACTCGCCCGACAGGATGTGCCATACCTGGGCAAACCCGTGATAATGCTCGGGATGAAAAGCACCCGGCTCCAAACGGAGAATCCCCGTGTTCGGATAGGTTGGGTTGTCGGGTTCCGGATGAAACAGCATTTTGCCGGTTTCACCGGGCCAGCGGATCGTCTCCCACTCAACGTCGTCAAAGCGCCTTGCGATGTAGCGCTTGTGATCCTTCCGCGTCGCCTCGCGTTCCGTTTTCAGGGACGCATTATTCTCCGCGGTATCGGGTACGGATTTGCTCATTTTAGTCTCCATTTCGTGAACCGGCATTTTCCTCGTCGGCAGGACCGCCTAGAGGGCGCCACCAGTCGAACTCAGGGAGCACCCCGTCGGCTGCGGCGACTGTCATCAGAATCTGTGCTTCATTATCTCCGAGGCCGCGAGCTCGGTGCGGGTGGTGGGAGTTGATGTAGATACCGTCCCCTGCCTCAAGGCGATGGGTCCGATCGCCCACATCGAACATCACGGTCCCGCTGAGGACGAAGCAGTGCTCCTGCCCGGGGTGGGAGACGAAGGTTTCCATCCCGTCGCCCATCGGCAGCACAAGATGAAAGACCTCCATCTTGTCCTTGGGTCTTCCGCCGCCCAGTCTTCGCCAGCGATAGCCGGTCGCGGGAATGAACGAGAATTGCCCCTCCGCGCCTCGGTGAACCGCAACGTCCGTCTCGGTGGAGACATTGCCCAGGTCTCCGAAAAGAGACCCGACCTGAATGTCCAGGGCCGCACAGATCTGGAGCAGGCTGGCGATGGAGGCAGACGTCGCGCCTCTTTCGATCTTCGACAGATAGCTCTCCGACAGCCCGCATTTGGCGGCCAGTTCGGCCAGCGTCAGCCTGGCCGTTACCCGCGCAGACTTTACGCTGGCGCCGATCTTCGCATTCGCTCCATCTGCCTCGGTTTCCTGCATGCGGGTCACACCAATTTGTCTCTGTAGGACATATTCGTGTCATAATGTGACATTCTTCGCAAGCCGAATTAATCGAAGCCGGACGCGGACGATGCTATGGCACAGTGCCGTCGCACTCGACGCGAGACAGCGTTGACCGATCCGCGCACCGACGAAGGTCAGAAACGCTACGGGGATTTGCGCGGGGGGCGGCAGCAGCCGGCCGGGATAGCGAAAAGCGCGGCGCCGCAGAGCGAAGCCGCCCCGGCATTGCGCAGACAGTGCATTTTTCCCAGGTTAAACGATTTATTGCACTGTCATAGTAAAACAGCGCGGTTTGACGCGCCGCTTATGCTCTTTTAAAAGAACGCTGCTTGCAGACGCGCGCCGCCCGCTGACGGTATCCCGTTCCGGTGAAGTTCTGCCTTGAAACATCGACAACTGACATTCTTCCCGCGTTTCGCGCGGATGGCAGTGCGGGCCCCGTCCAATTTGCGAAACCAGCGCAAGAGGAATGCAGAACGATGCCCGCTCAATCACACTCACACCCAAATGCCGAACCGGGGTCCATCACCGGCACGGCCCTGCCGACGCTCACCGCCGCGAAGTCCCAGGCGAAACGCCTGCGGGACCGACTGGGATCCGAAGGCACGGCCATCAGCCATGGCCACGCCCTGGAACTGGTCGCCCATCAACACGGGTTTCGGGATTGGAACGCGTTTCACGCGGCCATCGGCAACCGCCCGCCTGACGCTTTCGTTCCGGGCGGCCGGGTCCAAGGCCGCTATCTGGGCCAGGGTTTCGACGCGACGATACTGGCCGTGGAAATGCTGCGTCCCGGCTGGTGCAGGCTGGAGCTTGATTTGGACAATGCCGTCGACGTCGTCACCTTCGACAGCTTCTCCAACTTCCGCAAGCGCGTGCGCGGAACGGTTGGTCCATTGGGCCTGTCGCGGGAGCGTAGCAGCACCGGCCAGCCGCATCTTGAAATCAACCTCTAGCCTGCAGCGGCGCGATCGGGTTTTCGGGAGACCAAGGTGACCGTTTGCCTTGATAGAGGTTGATTGTGCGGGTCGCAAAGCACGGCATGGCGCACACCATGTTGGGCAAACTGTAACCGAACCTCTTGCCCGGAAGCGGTTGCCTGCCTATGGCATCCCCAATACCAAGACCCCTCCTGGCCCGCCGTAGCCCCGGCAGCACGGGCATGGGCGAATCGGAGCGGGCAATCCGGGTTTCCATCTCTTCGCTCAATTGTTAGCCTTGCGGGTAGAGGAACAGAAACTCGGCGCGCCAGGCGGCGTCGGCAAATCCACAATCCCCCGAAAGGACATCCGCCATGACCCAAGCCAAACCGGGCGATACGCTGCATCTTCACTACACGGGCACGCTGGACGACGGCACCGTGTTCGACAGTTCCGAGGGGCGTGACCCGCTGTCGTTCGAATTGGGCGCCGGCCAGATCATCCCGGGGCTGGAAGCGGGCCTGGCCGATATGGAAGTCGGTGAGAAACGCACCGTCCGCGTCGAGGCGGCCGATGCCTACGGCGAGCACGACCCAGGCCAGGTGCAGGCGCTGGACCTTGCCAACGTACCGGACCATATCCCGACCGACCCCGGCACCCAGCTTCAGCTGCAGACTCAGGACGGTCAGACCGTGACCGTCGTGGTCGCCGACAAGACCGATACGGAGCTCTTCCTCGACGCCAACCACCCGCTTGCGGGTCAGGCACTGACCTTCGACGTTGAACTCGTCGCGATCGCATAGAGCCGGTTACGGTGACGGGGCATCTAGTTACGGTGCCACCGTATAGAGTTGAATAGTCGCATTGTGTGCAGTCTTGGAACGAAAAGGGCCGCGGAAAACCGCGGCCCTTTCCTTTTCCGTTCCCGATACGGGTCGGCGACTATTCCTTGAACCACCAGCGTTCCGCCGCGCGGCCGCCGTCCAGTTCCCAGTTGGCCGTCAGGTTTTCGCTGTGGCCGAGGCTCTTGTGATGCGCGAACACGCGGTTCCGGTAGATCGGAATGATCGATCCGCCATCGGTCGCCTGCAGCATCTGCATCTCGTGATACATCTTGGTCCGCTTGGTATCGTCGATCTCCGCCTTGGCCAATAGTAGCAGTTCGTTGAACCGCTTGTTCTGCCAATGGGATTCGTTCCAAGGCGCGTCGTCCTTGTAGGCCAGCGAGTAGATGACGTCCGGCGTCGGACGCGCCCCCCAGGAGACAAAGACGAAGGGCTTCACCAGCCAGACGTTCGACCAGTAGCCGTCATTCGGTTCGCGGATGACCTTGACGTCGATCCCGGCCTTCTTGGCATGCTCTGCATAAAGCGTCGCCATGTCGACACAGCCTGCAAAGGCGCCGTCGGCTGCGGACAGTTCGACGCTTAGGCCGTCATGGCCCGCTTTCTTGAGCAGGGATCTGGCCTTGTCCGGGTCGTACGGTTTCGCCGGAATATCCGACGCGTGATACGGCAGGGCCGGCGCGATATGCGTATCGTTGCCGATGGTGCCGAAGCCCTTGAATATCTTGTCCAGGACGTCCTGCCGGTCGATGGCGTACATCATCGCCTGGCGGACATTGTTGTCCTTGAACGGCGCCACGTCGCAGAACATCGGCATGGTAATCGCCGCGCCCGACGGGATGTTCTGGACGACGAGGTTCGGGTCGCGCTTCAGAAGATGAACGGTCTTCAGATCGAGCGAGGTCACCGCGTCGACTTCGCCGGTCTTCAACGCGGTCTGGCGCGCGTTCGGATCGCTGAGCTGAATGATCTCGACGGCGTCGAAATTGGCCCGGCCTTCCTTGAAGTAGTTTTCGTTCCGCTTCAGGGTGGACCGGACGCCGGCTTCATGGTTGACGATCGAATAGGCGCCGGTGCCGATACCGCTCTTCCAATCCACATTGCCTTCGCCGTCGGACGGCATCATGACCAGGTGGTAGTCGGAGAGCGTATAGGGAAGGTCGGCGTTGCCGGACTTCATGGTGATGACGACGGTATCCGTGCCGTCGGCCTTGATGTCCTCGACATCGGACAGCAGCGCCTTCGCCGCGGACTTGGAATCTTCGCCGCGGTGGTAGTTGAGCGAGGCGACCGCGTCATTCGCATCGAAGGGCTTGCCGTTATGGAAGGTGACGCCCTTGCGCAGTTTGAAGGACCAGACCTTCGCGTCGGGGGAAGCGTCCCAGCCCGCGGCGATGTCCGGGGCGACCTTGTTGTGTTCGTCGATTTCGGTCAGATAGTTCCGGAAGATGTGGTTCATCTGGATCATGTAGACGGCTTCCGTCGTCCCCGGATCCAGCGAGTCCGTAGTGTTCCCGTCCTCCATTCCGATGCGGAAGGTGCCGCCCTTCCGGGGCGTCGCGGCATAGGCGCGGTTCTGCCACATGGTGGAGGCGGCGGCCGCGGACAAGCCCAAAGCGGAGGCGCCGACCATGAAGTCGCGTCGGGTGGCCCTGCTATCGCTCAGGATTTTGTCAATCAATGGGTGTTTGATCATTTATTGAAGCCTCTCTGTTCCCCAGGTCTCTGTTCTCAAGGTTCGATTGTTTTGTCGTACGCCGAAAGCCGTCCGCGCAGCGCGAACATGCTTCTTTGTCCTATTTGCCCGTCGAATCCGCGGGCGAGGCAGCACGACCTGGAAAAAGCATAAAGCACATACCCAGATCATGTAACCGTAAACATCCTATGGCTGTTCACAACCGCGCCAAGCGCCGAAGAACGCCCATTGCTTTTCGGAATGCGACACCCCCGACGCGGCCAGAACATCGTCTTGTTCCGCTAGTTCCGCAGCGCACAATCCACTACACTGCCGCTCGCCGCGGTATTCCAGCCCGCATTTCAGGAGATCCGGTCCCATGCCCACCCGAAAATCGCCCACCCGAAAATCGCCGATCCGCAAACTGCTCGTCGCCAACCGGTCCGAAATCGCCATCCGCGTTTTCCGCGCCGCCAACGAATTGGGGCTGAAGACCGTCGCGATCTGGGCCGAGGAGGACAAACTGGCCCTGCACCGGTTCAAGGCGGATGAGAGCTACCGGATCGGCCGCGGCCCGCATCTGAACCAGGATATGGGGCCGATCGAGAGCTATCTGTCGATCGAGGAGGTCATCCGGGTCGCCAAGGAAAGCGGCGCCGACGCGATCCATCCGGGCTATGGGCTGCTGTCGGAAAGCCCGGAATTCGCCGATGCCTGCGCCGAGGCCGGCATCCTCTTCATCGGGCCGAGCCCGGACACGATGCGCCGGTTGGGCAACAAGGTTGCGGCGCGGAACCTGGCGATCGAGATCGGCGTTCCGGTCGTCCCGGCCACCGAGCCCCTGCCCGACGACCCGGCCAAGATCTTGAAAATGGCCGAGGAAATCGGCTTTCCGGTGATGCTGAAGGCCTCCTGGGGCGGCGGCGGGCGCGGCATGCGCACCATCCGCAAGGCGGAGGACCTGACCCGCGAGGTGATGGAGGCCAAGCGCGAGGCCATGGCCGCCTTCGGCAAGGACGAGGTTTATCTGGAAAAACTGGTCGAGCGCGCGCGGCATGTGGAAAGCCAGATCCTGGGCGACACCCACGGCAACGTGGTTCACCTCTATGAGCGCGACTGCTCGATCCAGCGGCGAAATCAAAAGGTTATCGAACGCGCGCCGGCCCCCTACCTGAACGACGCCCAGCGCAAGGAACTGGCCGATTACGCCCTGAAGATCGCGCATGCCACGGATTATGTCGGCGCCGGCACGGTCGAATTCCTGATGGATGTGGATACCGGCAAATTCTATTTCATCGAGGTCAATCCGCGCATCCAGGTCGAGCATACGGTGACCGAGGAAGTGACCGGGATCGACATCGTCAAGGCGCAGATCCGCATCCTGGAAGGCCACGAAATCGGCACGCCCGAAAGCCGGGTTCCGGCCCAGAATATGATACGGCTGAACGGCCATGCGCTCCAATGCCGTATCACGACGGAGGACCCGGAGCAGAACTTCATTCCCGATTACGGCCGCATCATCGCCTATCGCGGCGCGACCGGATTCGGCATCCGCCTCGACGGCGGCACCGCCTATTCGGGCGCCGTCATCACCCGCTTCTACGACCCGCTTCTGGAGAAGGTGACCGCCTGGGCGCCGGAACCGGAAGAAGCGATCCAGCGCATGGACCGCGCCTTGCGCGAATTCCGCATCCGCGGCGTCGCCACCAACCTGACCTTCCTGGAAGCGATCATCGGGCACGCGAAGTTCCGCGACAACAGCTACACGACCCGTTTCATCGACGAGACGCCGGAACTGTTCTCCAACGTCCGCCGCCGCGACCGCGCCACACGGCTGTTGACCTATATCGCCGACGTCACCGTCAATGGCCACCCGGAAGCGCGCGGCAGGGCGGAGCCCGACCCGGAAGCCGCCAAGCCGGTGGTCCCCCATGTCACGGGCGACATCCCCGCCGGCAGCAAGCAGAAATTCGAGGAGCTGGGCCCCGAGGGTTTCAGCCGATGGATGCGCGAGCAGCCCCAGATCCTGATGACCGACACCACCATGCGCGACGCCCACCAGTCGCTGCTGGCGACCCGGATGCGGACCTACGACATCGCCGCCATCGCCGGCGTCTATGCCCGCACCCTGCCGCAGCTCCTCTCGCTGGAATGCTGGGGGGGCGCCACCTTCGACGTCGCCATGCGCTTCCTGAACGAGGACCCGTGGGAGCGCCTGTCGCTGATCCGCGCGGCCGCGCCGAACCTGCTGCTGCAGATGCTGCTGCGGGGCGCGAACGGCGTCGGCTACACCAACTATCCCGACAATGTGGTCAAACAGTTCGTGGCGGAGGCGAAAAAGGGCGGCGTCGACCTGTTCCGCGTTTTCGACTGCCTCAACTGGGTCGACAACATGCGCCTTGCGATGGACGCGGTGCGCGAAGAAGGCGGGCTGTGCGAAGCGGCGATCTGCTACACCGCCGATATCCTCTCCACCGCGCGCCCGAAATACGACCTGAAATACTATACCGACATGGCGGTCGAGCTGGACAAGGCGGGCGCCAACATCATCGCGGTGAAGGACATGGCCGGCCTGCTGAAACCGGCCGCCGCAACGCAACTGTTCAAGGCGTTGAGGGACGTCACCGATCTGCCGCTGCACTACCACACCCATGATACGTCCGGCATTTCGGCGGCGACCGTGCTGGCGGCGGTGGAGGCCGGGGCCGACGCGGTGGACGGCGCGATGGACGCGTTTTCCGGCAATACCTCTCAGCCCTGCCTCGGCTCCATCGTTGAGGCGCTGAAGGGCAGCAGCCGCGATCCCGGCCTGGACCCGGCCTGGATCCGCCGCATCTCCTTCTACTGGGAAGCGGTGCGCAGCCAATACGCCGCCTTCGAAAGCGACCTGAAGGGCCCGGCCTCGGAGGTTTATCTCCACGAAATGCCGGGCGGGCAGTTCACCAACCTCAAGGAACAGGCGCGCTCGCTCGGCCTCGAATCCCGCTGGCACGAAGTCGCCCAGGCCTATGCGGATGCGAACGAAATGTTCGGCGATATCGTCAAGGTCACCCCCTCCTCCAAGGTGGTGGGCGACATGGCGCTGCTGATGGTGAGCCAGGATTTGAAGGTGGCCGACGTCAAGGACCCGGACCGAGATGTCTCCTTCCCGGAATCCGTCGTCTCGATGATGAAGGGCGATCTGGGCCAGCCCCCGGGCGGCTGGCCGAAGGATATCCAGAAGAAGGTGCTGAAGGGCGAGAAACCCTATACCGAGCGCCCCGGCTCCCTGCTGCCGGACGCGGACCTCGCGGCCGAACGCAAGAAGGCGGAGGAAGATCTGGGCCGCACGATCTCGGATGCGGAATTCGCCTCCTACATGATGTATCCCAAGGTCTTCACCGACTATGCCCGCAACCGCGAGCATTACGGCCCGGTCAGCCGCCTGCCGACCCCGGTCTTCTTCTACGGCCTGGGCGTCGGCGAGGAATTGCAGGTCGATCTGGAACCCGGCGTCACGCTCGTCATCGACACGCTGGCCCAGACCGAGACGGACGAGAAGGGCATGGTGACCGTCTTCTTCGAACTGAACGGCCAGCCCCGCCGCATCAAGGTGCCCGACCGCGCCCACGGCGCCGCCGGCGCGGCCGCAAGACGCAAGGCGGAAGCCGGGAACGAGGCCCATATCGGCGCCCCGATGCCGGGCGTGATCTCCGCCGTTTCCGTCAAGCCGGGCCAGCACATCACGGCCGGCGACAACCTGCTCTCCATCGAAGCGATGAAGATGGAAACCGTCCTCCATGCCGACCGCGACGGGGTGGTCGAGGAAGTCCTCGTCAAACCCGCCGACCAGATCGACGCGAAGGATCTGTTGATTACGTTGAAGCTTGAATAGCGCCGCACAAATAGGTCCGGTAAGTTTTCCGCTTATCTTTCCGGAAATTTATTGATTTTTCTTTCCGGAAATATCATATTGCTTCGTGTAGAGAAGGAGCATTCGATGTGGCGAAACCGGCCCTGAAATCCAGCGACTATGTCGCGGCTTATCGCAGGAAGGCCGCCGATGTCGGGTTGAAGCGCGTCGAGGTTCTGGTGCCCGCCGGGAAGGTGGACGCCTTGAAAGCCTATGCCGCCGATCTGCGGGCTGGCGACGCGTCGGAAAAGCTCAAGGAAGTCCGAAAACTGATCCGCAGCGCCTATGCCCAATACCGCGCGCGCCATTTGGACAATATTTCAATCGATCCCGACAGCGCGGATTTCGCGGACGCGGCCATCGTGGCCGCCGCCTTGATGAACCGGGGATCCGGCAAGGCCTATGAACTTGGCCAGCGCCTTCGCAGGCTGGCCCGGTAATGCCCCTGACCGCTATCCAAAAGCGCGTCGCGGATATCCTGAAACCGTTCCGTACGGATAGCCACTATGTCGCAGGCGGCGCCGCGCTGAACCGGCGATGGCAGCGCGTGTCGGACGATCTGGACATATGGGGCGACGCCCCCGGATTGCCGAAACTCGTCGAAGCGGAAATAGCGGCCCTGCGGCAAGCGGGATTCACTGTCGAAATCGAGATCGAGGACAATTACATCGTCGAAGTCATCGTCAGCGACGGGGCAGACGAAACGCGGATCGAATGGGCGCATAGCCCAAACACGCAAGCACGATTTTTCCCCGCACAGGCGGATGAAGACCTCGGCTTTCGTATTCACGACCTGGACAACGCGGTCAACAAGGTCCTGGCCGCGTCGCGCCGGCGAAACGCCCCCAGAGACATTGTCGACCTTGTCAGTATCCTCGACCATATCGGCCCGCTTGGTCCGCTGGTCTGGGCCGCCACCGGACTGCCCGGCGAGGACCGCAGCGCGACTGAAATCATCCGGGACATCCGGGCGATCGCAAATACCTATACGCGCGAGCAGTACCAAACCATCCGAATGGACGGCGAAAACACCGTCGATCGCACGGCCTTGATACAGAAGATCGAACGCGCCCTGAACCACGCTGCGGACTATTGCGAAGACGAGGCCCCGATCGGCCATCCCGGCTGTCTGTTTTTGGACCGCGACGGAAACCTGCTGGCTGCTTCCGAACGCGACTTGGACAAAACCTCGATCGTCCGCGTTCAAGACTTTCAGGCAACACCGTTACTGCGTTGATTCTGTTTGCGCCCCGGACCTTTCTCGCCGGGCCAGGATGAAATGGCTTCTCAAGGCATCAAATCTGGCGTGAACTGGCGTCGGTTGAGTCAATGCCGCGCGGGGAGCAAGCGATGGCCGCAGTGTTGAGCGAGGAACAGGTCCAGGCGTTTTGGGAAACCGGCTGCTTGACCGTGCCGAACGCGGTGGGGGCGGAGACGCTGGCTGCGATCAACGCGGACCTGGCGGGCTGGATCGAGGAAAGCCGGGCGCATGACAAACCCTATGGCAGATTGCTGGACGGCCGCGCGCGGTTCGACCTGCAGCCGGGGCACAGCGCGGACCGCCCGGCGCTTCGCCGGGTGCAGTCGCCGACGGAACTCTCGCCCGCCTGCCTTACCGCGCTGACGGACTCGCCCATGATCCGGATGCTGGCCCAGCTGATCGGCCCGGACCTGCGCTTTCACCACAGCAAGGTGAACTGCAAACTGCCCGGCTCCGCCACCGCCGTCGACTGGCACCAGGATTTCATGTTCGACCCGCACAGCAATGACGACATGGTGACCTGCCTGCTGTTCCTGGGTGAGGTGACGGCAGACAACGGCCCGTTGATGACCGTCCCCGGCTCCCACCGCGACCCGCTCCACAGCCATTGGCAGGGCGGCAAATTCACCGGCATGGTGGAAAAGGCGCTGGTGCCCAATTGCGAAGCCCGCGCCGTCACCCATACCGGCCCCGCCGGCAGCGTCTGCTTCATGCATGGCCGCACCCTGCACGCGTCCCGCGCCAATAACAGCACCAGCCCGCGCAACCTGTTCATCGCCGAAATCACCGCCGCCGACGCGATCCCGCTGTCGGCCAACCCGGTCCCGTCGGTGCATGCCGGCATGATCCTCCACGGAAAAGAGCCCGGCCGCATCCGCTCCATCACTTTCGACATGGACGGCCCGGTCATCCCGGAAACGACGTTTTTTGATCAGCAGGTGGGGTAGGTTCGATTGTTTGAGTGCTGCTGGATTGGATGCAGTTGGGACGTACCTAAGTTGGGTCCAGTCGGAGCAACGGCAGCCTGTACAGATTCCTGAAAAAATATCCTCGGAAGCCACCTTGATTCTATCTTCAGGAGTGTGAACCAGCGTATAGGTTGGCAGAAGTCGTTGCAATTGGGGTTACTTGATTGACGATACGAATAGAACGAACCAATCCGCGTCCGGGCGGACCAGAAGAACCACAACTGACAGCCAAGGGATATCAACTGGCTGCCCCTCAACTAGGGGGCTCTAGAAATCTCGCAAGTGCATCTACTTTCGTGAAAACCTTAGAAGAAGCTGCCACATTAATTGAGCAAGGCTATGCGATCCGAATGTTCCGAAAGGGACTCCGTTCATCATTGATTTCGCCTAAGAGCATTCGCATCGAACGCACCTGAATTGACCTCCCAAACATATGAGCCAAGTGCGCGAAATTCTGGAGTCGTCAAGAATTGGCCCAATCAGGAATTGTCATCCAATTCCAATCATGGCAATATTGTTCTTATTTTGTTCTGGTGAATGAAAATGGCTCAGAATACTTCGATTGAATGGACAGACACGACTTGGAACCCTGTGACGGGCTGCACGAAGATTAGTGCAGGCTGCGACAATTGCTATGCAGAGCGATTCTCAGAACGATTCAGAGGGGTGAAAGGTCATCCATTTGAGGGCGGCTTTGACCTGGCATTGAGACCGGAAAGGTTGGAACAACCCCTCAATTGGCGAAAACCTCGAATGGTATTCGTCAACTCAATGAGCGACTTATTTCACAAGCACGTTCCGGTTGCATTTATAGACAAAGTATTCGATACTATGATGCAAGCGGACAATCACGTTTTCCAAGTCCTAACAAAAAGAAGTTCGTTGATGCGAGATTATATCAATCAACGATTCAAATCTGAGTCAGTGCCCCGGCATGTTTGGCTAGGCACGTCCGTTGAGGACTCGAGTAAGCGTTCTCGAATCAAGCACCTGCAAGACACAAACGCACAAGTTAGATTTTTGTCAATTGAACCTCTCATTGGTTGTCCAGGTGATTTGAACTTGGAAAACATTCAATGGGTAATAGCGGGAGGAGAGAGTGGTCCTGGCGCAAGACCAATGCAATTGTCTTGGGCCCGTAGCGTTCGTGATCAATGTGTAGCTCAGCAAGTGCCATTTTTCTTTAAACAATGGGGCGGATTGAGGCCCAAGAGCGGGGGACGGGAACTTGATGGACAAGAATGGAATGAGTTCCCAAGGCTCAAGGGTCAAGAAACTATAACGCAAAGGCAAAAAGTAAGTTCTGGATAGAATGCCATCGGATAACGCAACATGGCCGTGCAAGCCAAGAACCAAAGCTAAACTAGAAATCCTGCGACAATATCTCGGGGCTTGGTTTAGTATCTTAGCTGCAACAGGATTTCGTCACGTTTACTACATTGACGGATTCTGTGGCCCCGGTGAGTACACAACAGGCGAACTTGGCTCTCCGGTTATCGCCGCCAAACTGGCATCAAGCACAGCTGACAAATACCCTGGATTCCATGCCACCCTGATTTTCGTAGATGAAGATGCTAAGGCTATTGAGCACCTGTGCTCCCTTGAAGATATTCGTAACCAACATCCTAATGTGACTGTCGACATAAAAGTCGGAAAATTCTTAGCTGAAATTGCAAATATCAAAGAAGAACTAGCTCACAATCCGACGAGTCCAACATTCAGTTTCATTGACCCATTTGGATTTGGAAACAGTCCTTTGGACGACCTCAAACAATTAATGCACAACGACCGCAGCGAGTTGATGATAAATTTTTGGTGCGGGTACATGAACCGTTTCAAGGAACATCCAGACCACGCGATTATCGAAAAAATTAAAAACATGGTTGGAACTTCGGCGTTGGATGAGATCGTCCAATCAGATGACTCCATCGAGTCTTTTTGCGCCAATTTTGAAACCAACCTGAGAGCTATTGGCCGGTATACCCTGCGTTTCTTGATGCGCGATGAAAATAACATAAGGGACAACGCCTTCTTCTTTTGTGGAAGGCAACCACGCGGTTTTGAAAAGATCAAAGAAGCAAATTGGAAAGTTGACCCCATTAACGGAAATTCTTTCTCCGCACACAAGAAAGCACAACTAGAGTCAATGCCAGGGGACTTGTTCGCAGGGCAGGCAGACACCCACACACTATCCAAACTAATTGTAAAGCAGTTTGGAGGAAGATTGAGAGTCCCAGTAAAGGAAATATTCGACTGGGTAATCGAAGAGACAGACAGTTTCTTGCCGAGGCATGCTCGTGTAGAACTTGAGCGCTTAAAACAGCGCCAGCAAATTGTCGAAATTGTTGACCCAAAACCCTCCGGGCGAAAGCGAGGTAAGAACCAATGGCCGGAACGCTTGCTAATAAGTTTTGCATCTATTGAACGAGATATAACGGATTGAATTCTCAGTACCCCAAGAAACAAGTCCGTTAATTGCATGACGCAGGAGATCTCTCGCTTATATCGACCCGAAACTCTTTCCTCTACTTTCACAACCAAGGATTTGTTGCCCTCATCATCCTATTATTACTAGGTTTTTCCAAGCGACCATTCTCGGCCGCTCCCTCTTTGAGGAATAGCTTAATGCCCTCCGCTCGTACCCAACTCAATGGCCCCTTCGGCACCCTGATCGAAGGTGTCCGCCCTGCCGATCTGCGCGACGCGGAGTTCCGCGCCGACGCCCTGCGCCTGTGGCGGGACCATGGCGGATTGTTGGCTTTGCGCGGGGCGGAACTCGCCGGGTTGTCGCCGGAGGATCTGCTGGACTGGGCCGAAGTGTTCGGGGCGATCGAGGTGCGGCGGGCCCAGGCGCGGGACCATATGATGGTGGCGGGGCTGCCCATTCTGCGCATCGGCAATATCCGGGACGGATCGGGCCGGATGATCGCGCAGCAGTCGGACGTGCCGGCGCTGCGGGGCGATGCCGACATGCGCTACGACACGCAGACGCGCCGGCCGGTCTGGCATACGGATATGGGGAGCGCGGTGCCCTCCATCGGGTCCGTCATGCAATGCCGCCGCACACCACCCACCGGGGGCGAGACCCTGTTCGCCGATACGCGGGGAGCCTTCGCGCGGCTGGACGCCGAGACGCGGGAAAAGCTGCTGGGGCTGGAGGCCGTGTGCAGCCAGGCGCATCACGACAAGAAGATCAGCCTCTACACGCCGGGCTATCCGGTGCTGTCGCCGGCGGAGCGCGCCGCCAACCCGCCCTATCGCCACCCGGTGGTGCTAACCCATCCCGATACGGGCGCGCCCGCGCTCTATGCGCTCAACAGTTCCACCGCCGCCCTGGTGCCCAAGGGCGCGCCGGTGACCCAGGAACAGTTGGACCGCTGGGAGCTGGAGGGCGTGGAGGACGAGAGCGTTTCGGTCTACCGCAACCTGCTGCCCTTCGTGACCGGGCCGGACTTCACGGTGAAATGGCGCTGGCAGGTGGGCGATATCGTCACCTGGGACAACCGCTGCACGATGCATGCAGCGACCGGCTTCGACAGCACGGCGCATGAACGCGAGATGTGGCGGATTACGCTGAACGCGCGGGCCCCAGCGGCGCAAGCCGCGGCGTAAAGGAAAACACGGCGCAAGCGGCGGCCCGCGGGGGCGGCCCTTACGGCCAGCCGGTCTGTTTCGGGGTCGGGTTCTCGTCGGGGTCGGGGTGCTGTTTCGTGTCGGGGGCCTGTTTCGCGTCCGGGTCCGAACTCTCCTCCTGGGCGAGGACATGGGCGGCAAAGCCGGCCCCGGCCTCGCGATAGATGTTGAAGACCGTTTCCGCGCCGGCCTCGCGAAGCTCCGGCACCTCATCCTCGAACTGGGCCGTCGCCGCGATGCGGCCGTCGAAGCCGATGGCGTTCAACTGCTCCAGCACCGCCAGATTGGCGGTCCGGCGGGGCAGCGCGAGCATGACCCGGTCGAGCGTATGCGCCGCCTGCAGCCGGTCCCAGAAATCCGCGTCGCCGGGATCGCCGTGCAACACGTTGCGCCCCTCTTCCCGCCGTGCCCTGGCGGTCATCGGGTCGATATCCACACCGATCACGACCTCGCCATGCATGTCGCGCATCATGTCATAAGCCCCGGTCCCGATCCGTCCCATGCCGATGACGGCGATCCGGGCGCCCTGTGTATCCAGCAATTGATCATCGAAGACGAGGTCGTCGCG